>Ga0126338_10000420_pt1 | contig 22425 bp, 13 predicted proteins | sample OrbCmetagenome_2_FD_92529 | JGI IMG/M metagenome (GOLD analysis project Ga0126338, IMG submission 92529) | Coral microbial communities from Petempiche,Puerto Morelos, Mexico - Orbicella C C metagenome | ecosystem: Host-associated > Invertebrates > Cnidaria > Coral | place: Petempiche,Puerto... | reverse complement strand
TTTGATTTTGTTCTTTTTTTTTTTTTTGTTATGTTTTTTTGCTGTTCCCGCCGTGGTGGGGGGGGGTGGGGGGTGGGGTGGAGCAAAAAAAAAAAATAAGAACAAGGGGGGGGGGGGGGGGGGGGGAGGGGGTGAAAATGTGTCCAAGACACTTGAAAATCAAGTTTAACTGCCAAGTGTCTCAACACTTGTGTCGCCCATTGTAGCTTGTAATGGAGGCTTATGCCAGGGAATATCATTAAAAAGAGATTATTTTCATTTGTATTTGGAAAGATTCCTCACATTGGCCTCAGTTCCAGGCTACCCGTTAGTTGCAGCCCAATACTGACAATGCAAATATCAGGTTTATTATACACTTGCTAATGATAATTAATTTATTTACTTTTTTAAATTTATAATCTTGTCTAGTACTCTCATGGGAATGACAAACCACTCCAGTCACCTCAGGAGTATTGGTTTGGACAATGTCCTCACAGCTATGATAATAAGTTAGTTTATTCTCAATGACTGGCTAGTCACTACAGCTTTAGAAACTGATGAGTAACCTCATAGATTCCAACAGCCTCTGAAGCTTTCTCATCATAATCAGACCAGTCCTGCAGTAGAAAATGTACATTAAATTAGCTAGGTTGCCTTGGGAACGGTTTTCCTTAACTGGAAACTCTTGAAACAACTAATAGTGTTGAAACAAATGACCAGGGGAAAACTGGAATTGCTTTTGTTCAGGATATTTTGGTCTGTTCTTTTTGATGACTTGGATGCTGATCTATTACCTTCTCTGTTAAATTCACTTCCAAGAACTTTGATCCAGAATCAACACCTTCAGCCACAAATCCACCCTGAGCACAAGACATTGAAAACACACTTAAATGAGATACCTGAGAAATTCTGTGCTGCATTTACACACCAAACAACAAGCCTGAAGAGGCTTATAACCAGGCAGTGCAAGATTAAATTCTTTATGCTTAGAAATTCAACTGCTTTGTCGCTTCAAAAGAGAAAGATTTTCTGTTTCCCAGTGTGATATCAGATTATTTGCATTAGAGTGAAACCTGTATTAAGTGGACCCCATATTAAGCAGACACCCTCTATTCAGCAGATACCACCTTGAGTCCCTAAATTTTCTTCCTACATTTACTGTAAAATAAACCTGCATTCAGCTGACACCTCTGTTAAAGCATACGCGGACACTTCACGGGCATTTTACCTCTAAAAGTTCAGCCTAGACTCGTTTAGCATTGTTCAACAATGTTGTTTTAAAGCTAAGTGATTATTCTAGATTGATGCATTGACTGACTGGACATTGTGCAGAATGAAGCTTCACTCTGTTGTTACTATTTATCAAAATTAGCATTTTCTACTTATTTTAAATTTAGCTTCCATCACTTTGTACTTGGATTAACTGAGGATGACAGAAGTTTCTGTCGAAACGTTTTTTATAAACTCCAACGTTTTGTTGTTTTCTTAAAATTCTTGACTTGTCTGCTACTATCAAGACCCTTTTTAACTTTTATATGAATGTTCAGCGAAACATGACATATACAGCCGACATATACTATTGCATAACGACCGAGTTTGAATACAGGAAGAGTGATAATGACAGTCATTGGCTGTCGACAATCGATGCTGACTACCCCCATCGGGCTTATTATAGCTACCCGACGTACTATGCAAACCACAGAAACTATGGGAACCTCCAAATAAATGTTTCGTACCGAAGGCACTATGGACTGAATTGCATAGCGAGTGAACTGATGTGGAACTTCAACATCTCTTCTTTGATTCTACGGAGGAATTGAGTTGGCAGGGTTGTTTTCAGTGGATTTATTTGCTTTGAGTGGCAGGCACTCCAGAAATCAGTGTACGGCCTTGTCTTTCATTTAGCAAAGAAATGTTGAGTGGTTTTCCTTATGGTAGAACCCAACATGTAAGAGGCATGCCTTCTAGCATCGTTAGTTTTATATACTATGTTTCCACATGGTTTTTTATGTCATGTGATGTCAGGTAGCACCACTTGCCCCTTTTTAGTGCAAAAGTGAAATGTACCTTTTAGAATTACTCACAGGTAGGCTTTTGTACATTATGCTAGATTTTTACAAGCATTTTAGTGCAACAAAAGCATTAAGCATTATTCGAGAATTTTAGTGGCATTTTCCCGGAAAATTAATATTGTTTTCCACAGAAAATAGAAATAAAAATTATTTTTTATGAGAAAATGAAGACTTAACCTCTTCACTAACGTATCACTGAGAGGGGACATTAACAGAACAACAGATCATTTAGAGAATTATCTTTTGGTGTATTAAAACTATAACATCTGCTGTTGTTACAGTGCATTTACTGAAACCGGGGCCACCCAGGCAATGAAAAGCGATCAGATGGCAGAACTGAAACAATAAATTCCAACATTTTCAAATCCGGCCAATCAAATGCCCAGTAAAAAACAATGAAATCTAAACTTGTACGTTGTGATGCTTACACAACTACGGTGTCTGTTAATAAATTGTCAAGCTCAAGCTGTTAGTACTTTCGCATTAAAAAATATTGTGTTACTTTACTTGTTACATTTTACATTTACGAACTTGAAAAACTCACTAGATTGACCATTTTCCGGCTGTGAAGTACAGCCACACAAAATATCTTTTTTTACGGTTGATAAAAGATTTTGACATTTTTTACAAAGTAAATTCTGCTCCTGCTGTCTGTGCATGTTTCTATTTTCACACACCTTTCGGTTGTCCACCACGTAGTTCTCGAAAAAACCAATGCGTTCACTGTCTCAGGAGCTCCACATTTTGGAGTTTGAGCTCCCTTTCTGGGTTATCAGTCTATTGAAATAACATCTTCATGAAAATTCAAACGACTTTTTTTTTTCCACATTGTACTATCGAAGCCTCAGCCTGTAGAATCACCCTAGCAAAAACAAAAGACAAACGCATAGGAACTTCCCCTGGATGGAAAAATCGAAGATATTGCGAACAAAGAATTCAGTTTTGTAGTACGTTAACTCTTCAATTCTCCTGCTTGAAGTTTGCTTTCAGCTCCTTTCAGTTACATTGAAAATAATCCCTTTCCAATTCGTATATTTTGAACCTGCAAAACTGCTCAGAGATCATTTGAAGGATTTCTTTTAAACAGCCGCGACAATATTCACCCAACACACTCTGTTGGCGATATATATTTATGAGTCACACTCTTACACAGCATGTATTTTCCAACCAACCAACAACCCCATAGAGAGTGTAGCATTATTCTTCTTGAATCTGCAAGCATGTGAAACTACAAACGGTTTGAGCTTGGCAATTTATTATTATTATTATTAAGCATCACAAAGAACAAGTTGAAATTTCATTGTCTTGTACTGAACATTTGATTGGCTGGAATTGAAAATGGGACATTTGATTGGCTGGATCTGAAAATGTTGGAATCTATTGTTTCAGTTCTGCCATCTGATTGGTTTTCATTGTCTGGGTGGCTGTGGTTTCAGTAAATGCACTGTAACTTGTTATACTAAGTATACATTTTTGTTAAGCACTCTGAACTGTTAATTGTGTTGAAACGTTAAAATTATTAACATGTTAAAAAACCTCATGTATGAGCATTAACCCAGCATTTTAGTGACTTTTTTGGGGGGGAAACTGAGCATTTTAGTGGAAAAAATGGAGCGTAAGGCGGAGCAAAAATTAAGTTCATTTTACAGTTCAAATAAACCTCGTTGTTGATGTTGTTTGAGCATTTTAGTGGGGAAATAAAAGCATAACGTACAAAAGCCTACCACTGGTCGGTTCAACAAATATCATCTGCTGTTTTCAAACTGCAATAGTATGTTGGTCAGGGTTTAAATAAAGAAGGGAAATGTATAGCCTCTCCTTAGTGACTTGTTTATTTCTTGCCTTAATTGTGTCTGTAAGAGAGACCAAAAAGTTCCCGCATTACTGGCTTCAATACTCTGCAAATTGTAAATTAGTGACAAAAGAAACCAGGAAAGTGCTCAAATATTGCTGCAGACTCCGTGGCACCCAATGAAGGCACAAATTAATTTAATCAGTCTTTGAGGAGACTTGTTTACCGATGCAGGATAATAGAGAGTTTAAGCATGACGTTTATGGCAGACGGCAAACAGCAAAGATTACCTCTGATTTTTTATCCTTTTCTTCTAATCCCTAAATAAATCACACAAAAATAGAAAAATACCTCCTACTATTCACCGCAAATACAAAAATTTTCACTCTGCTGAACAGACAGCTGAAGACAGAGAGCAAAAGTTTCATTTTTGCCGTTTGTCGTAATGTCATGCTTAGTCTCTCTAATATCGGCCAAGTAGTGCTGTTACCTTCAATACTTCTTGTTGAAACGCTTCTCAGTTGTATCAATTAATATTGTTGTGTATTAAATTTAGTATTATTTTTGAATTGCTTTATTATTAACAAAGGTGGCAACAGAAAAAGAAAGTGGTATTCCGTGACTATCTGATAATTAAATTAGTTCTTGTTCATCAGTGATAAGAAAATATGCATTTTGAGAAAAAACAAAATCATTTCTCTTCCATTTCTTTGTCAGATATTTAACTTTCTTTCATTTATCCCCAAAAACTAGCACATCTTCCGTGTGTTTTCGAGACAACAAGGGTTTCATGTTACATACCTTTGTGAAGAAAACAAAAGTATCAAGTTACAAAGTTGGCATGAAGAGCTAAATTGTCACGTTTGTTCAACATATTATTGAATTCAAAAAGAACAAAAATCACCATAAAACACCCGAGTAACATTTAAAAGCTGTCGTGACAAACAGTAATTGAACATAATTTTTGGACCTTGAATGAAAACACAACCTTGAAACACACACACTGTTAAAGGGTAAAGCCCTAGCAGACTACCCAGGTAGATACAAACCGGAAGTGAACCGAGCAGGTATGAGTACTTATGGGACTACCGTGCCAGAGCTATCAATTGCACTGTACACTATCTGAGATTGTCTCACTAGTTGACCTTGTTTGTTCAAGGTTTGATTGGTTCACTGGTTTGTTTGCCTTCTTTGAGATTGGCCAAAGTGATTACTTTGGTTTTTGGTTTTTACAACACTCAGTTGAAACCCACACTCAACATAATTAGTTGTGCAATTTGAAGGCTGTCCAAATGAGAGCATAGGCTAAGTAACTGACAAACGAAAAAAAAAAAACTGCGAGTAAATGTGCTGCTGGGCTCCAGGCTGTATGAAGGAAAATACTTAGCTCTTACTCTATCTAATACCAAACAATAAAAAACAGTCTACCACTCAGCAGCCTTCCCCCCACCCCCCCCCCACTACTGAAAGGTCACTGTTATGTCATTGTAATAACTATAAAAAAGCTTCCCACCCTTGGGGAGAAGTCAACTGGTTCCAATCCTCTGCAGTCAAATGCTACCATTGTCTTGAACTTGTTGCTATCATCTGCCTGGCAAAAAATAAAATCAGCGATGCGTTGTCTGACTTCAACTTAGTAATCATTCAGGGCCTGACATGTCAAAAAATTGTGGTACAGTACTAGCTTCATACTGGTAAAACTTGTCAGTCAACATTAAACAAAACTATCCATAGAAATACTTCTAAGCTGAGCATTAATCATAAGAAAACATTACGTACTAAATTACTAGTGGTTTTCAGAATGGCCCTATGCAAAAATAAAACTAATGTAATAGCAATTTAACTTGGAAATATCTTGGTTCCTTATTGAGGGGTAACAGTATTCACTATAGAAAGTCTGTGTGCAGTAATGTTGCAAATTTGTAGTAATTGTTAGTAGTAGGATTTGAAAGTGAGGTCATCCTGCACTGGCTTGCAGTCATCAATTTTGGGCAGACAGCAGTTCTTAATTGATATTGTTACCATGGCTTTGTAGGTATCTTATTACGTTTGAAAACTGAAAAAATGTAAATATTTAACATAGGTAAGTCTTGTATTTACCTTGTATGCAGTAATACTGTCTTTTATTATATCTGTTAATTGCAATAAGAATTTGCACTGTTTACAAGGGCAAAACTTCGAACTTAATTAATAATAACAGCTAGTCCTTACAAATGCATAACACATTGTCAGGAATGTCTCAATGTGTTTTACAACTTTCAATCACAAGGAAATTATAAACATATAATCATAATAAATTCTTTTGGCAGAAGTTTTCTTACAAAGATGAGGTCTTGTTGCACTCTTTTCATACCTCAACAGAGGTTAGGTAAATCGCTCAACAGTTTTACTGTCAGCAAAGAATTACCCTGGCCCATAAGTGGTTAATTTAGTTTTTTTAGTTCAGCACTGGCAAACAGGTTTAGTCCAGCAGTGTATACTGAAATAGACAATCTTGATTTACAAGCTGAAGCTGATCTAACAGTTTTTGGTTACTGGTGCATGTAAGCATTGAAAAAGCATTATTAACTTGTGTTTATTATTACCCTATAAATCATTATTATTAACTTATGTGATTAAATTCAATTGCTGTAACCATTATAATTTGCACATTGAACAGTCAAGTCATTAGACACCACACAAGTGTCACTCCAAGACATATAGAGGTTACTGGTAACCAAGCATGAGGGCATGATGGTCAGATATTGGCAAAGTTCCTTTTTTAATGTTTAAATGTGCAATGAAAGAATGATGTCAATATCCAGCTAGCTTGACCAAACAAACCTGGTCAATAAAGGATTTATTCTATGGAAAAATAATGCTATCTTCTGGCAGGACACAGCAGGTAATCCCAAGCAGTCAAGATGGCGCCATCTTACCCACTCGTGTAGCCAATCATCTTGCCCACTGATGGAGCTAGCCATACCATAACTAAATGTAGAATTTCATCCTCACAAGCAAATTTTTTCATAAATCAAAAACTCAATTATTTCATAATTACGTATGGTTTTCTTACCCATTGAGTTCTCTCGACCACACAATTTACATTTTGATACAAAGCTTGCACTGCCCCTGCTACCTTTTATTGCCTGACTTTCCTGAATTTAGGAAAAATATTAAATATTACTAAAATTATTATCTACATCAACAACAACTCAGTGAGTTCTTTTACATTTTTTGTGCTTTCTTGGGCTTACTGTTCATGTATTTCACAAGACGAAACAAAATTGAATCAGTCAAACTAGCAGAAATATGGAAAATATTAAGTGTCAGAACAGTTCTTATTAGATTATGAGAGTTATAACCTAAAAGAGGAAGAATCCAAGGAAATTCAATGTCTACTGTAAACTCCAAACTATGAGCTCTTTGTAACTGTGAAAACAGATCATTGTCTTTGTTTACAATGGGGATTGCTGAATATCAACTTACAGCAAGCAGTGATGGCAAAAAATTCATTGGATTGTCTGATACGTTGCAGATACTTAAAAATCTAAATTTTGCAAAATGAATACTTCCAATGACATGCATGATAAAGAAAGACAGAAAAGAGAAAGAAGCAAACACTGTCATGGCTTAAAAAGTGCACATTTCACAAAACAAAAGCCTAAGGCTCTTGAAATAAGTGCTGCCATAACCAGAGTTATCAAAAACAGCTGGCTGTCACTGAAAATTGCCATCTACTTCCTAATGTTGACCTGCTTCCCTGCAGGGTATTTTGTCTGATTTTTTGAAAAGAGATGACAAAATCTACCGTCTACTCTAACAATGAATCAGCTGTCTACTTCAAACTTTATGATATCCTGACTATAGCTCAGGTTTTCAAAATGAGAGCCACAGTTTTGTTCTGTGCTCAGTGTTAATTTTAAGAGAGGAGCTTACTCAAGTAAATAAGGTATATCCCTTTTCAGAATTCACTAGTTTGAATTGTTTTAAAAAGGAAATGTACCATGGACATACCGATAGACACATATAAACCCAATCCTTAGTACCTTCTCCACAATTCTGACACTGCAACTAAAGAGAAACAGGAAGCAAGTTAAGATGATTTCCACAGAACATTCGAGCAATAACAGCAAAAATAAAGTTACCAAAAGAACCTCATACATGTAGCATGGTAGTGTTTCGAATAAAGATAAGAAGAACTTATTGTGACCTTCTCAAGCTGACTCATGAGAGAAAACTGTACTTGACGTTAACCACATTTCGATTTAAAACAGACGTTTCGTGTTAGTTGAAAACACAATAACACACACTTTGAGCATTCTTATGAGGTTTGACATTAATGTTTTTGAGAATGCTTGAGAATTTAATAGTGGGGTCATTCAGAGAAATTAATTAAAGTGTGATGTTTTAAATAGTACTAAAAAAGTTACCATGCTGTGAGTAGGTTTTTAGTACCGATAAATAATTTTTGCAGTTATTGCTTGAACTATGGGTGGAATCAGTCTTAATAACTTTCTTTATATGTTGCTTTCTAATAACTGTGGTATAAATATGACATCAAAACACACACACACACACACACACACACACACACACACACACACACACTCACACACACAAAAACACAAATGTTATTCCTTAATAATTTTCTACCTTTAGTCATTATTGTCCATGTACCTAATCTAAAGTGAATGGCACCAAGTATGGCCAATAACAGATGCCTTGATTACAAAGGATCCGATTGTACAATGACTTGATGTCATTCATTCAGCTTAAGCTTATATGCATGCCTTCAAATTGTCAACTGTGTTTGATGTTTACACCCCACTAAAAACCTTAATATTGAATATACGATTTCCTCTGTACAAGTCTCGCATTCGAATGTTTCATAAGACTGTAACACTTTACCTTCAAGTACCAACGAAAGTCTTCATCATCAGGCCTTACATTGGTTAAATTTTCCAGACTGGCCTTGAATTGTAAGGCGATACGCTATACACAAATTATGATCTTTGATTAGTAGCGTTCAGGCTATGAAACATCTTAACGGGGATATCATTAGCGCTCATGGGTCTATCTGAGGAAACAGATTAAAATATACAACGCAAAGCCTTGACTTGGTACTCACCACCATCTTACCACGACAATTCTGCGCCTGCAGGGGAAAGTGGTCAGCAAAAAACGTTCATGTTATGCGCAAACCTTATGCGTAAAGTGTTTTCAAGATGGCGTACCACAGATTTCTCGCTCGCACGATCATGGTAGAAAATGGAGTAGCATCGGCTTTGAGATCTTTAAATCGTGTGCTTACACAAGAGAACATCACGAGAGACATCCGTTTGAAACGTTACTACGAGAAACCAACCATAAAAAGGCGACGAGTGAAGTATGAAAGTGCCCTGAGGTTGTACAACTCGGAGATGAAGAGGAAAGTGGACTTTCTAATGGAAAAACAAAGAACAGAAACTCCATGGACTTAATGATCCACTTACACTGAAACAAGTGTCTGCTATGATGACAGTCATTATCCTGCAATGCCATTCCATGCAACAATCAAACTAATCAAGTTATTCCTAGCAGAAAACCATTATGTTTCTTGTTGTTCCTTCACGTTATTCGTTCACGTGCACACTGATGGACAGGTGGGCGGATTACAAACGGAATATCACGTGGCTTCCTTGTTTGAGATGTTGACTTGAGACAACTCTTGGATGATGGATAATGATGTAAATAGACAATGAACGGACATCAGAGGTTCTGTTCTGTATCAAGTTGTAATTATTATTTTTTTATATCAAAAGCATTGGAACTGAATGGGTCAAGGAAATAAAAGCAGACACTAGTTTTAGTTGATACCAACTAGTAAAATTTCTGAAGTTTTAATAAGTGTTATTAAAACAAGTTGTTCAACAATGTTCAATATTGCAGCCATGTTCTTTATTGAAAATAATCCATGCTGTTTCAGTTGGGCTTAATTTCTTTCCATGTCAAGGTTATGTAGCAATATCATCTAATCTATCTATTTTTTTACGATAACTGGAGAAATTTTCGCCTGCTCATTGGCTAATTTTTATTGGCAATAAACGGACAGACACATGAATTTATAATTTATGCGATGCGTGAATGAGCGAGAGCAGACAAATTGAGAATTTGTTATCGTAAAAAAACAAATTGACGTTAGTTTTTAATGAGTCTGTCCTGTTATTGACAATGAATTTCGTCACAACATCGTCAAAGTAGTCTGCGGATCCACACGGCTATTGCCTCGTGGATCCACAGCTACTTTGACAGTGTTATGACGAAATTCATGATCAATAAGAGGACAGACACATAAAAAACAGACGTCAATTTGTTAAATTTATTATAAACGTCGTCGTCGTGCTTACGCGGCCACGGGCAATACCGCGAGCCATGATGTGCTCCGCTTTGCGGCTCTTCGGGCCGCTGGAGTTCCGCATTAACATCAGTAACACTAGAGTCACCATTTATGACCGTTTATGTGGACTGAAGGACACCAGATAAAATAAGTAGCCAAGACGATGACTGTCCATCAAGAAGCGTCTTATGCCAGCGGTCTGATAAAGAACTTTAGCAGGTCTTAGCAACACAAGGAAACCATCCTGCAGTTGACCATGACCTCTCAAACTGTAACAGCCGTCTCTCAACAACAGGAAAGAACAATGAAAAAGTTCCCACGACTCATCTGAACAGCCGTTAACGTTACACAACGTGTACATGTGGCTACGAGTCAAATGCGGGTTGATTTGATCGATCGAACGATCGATCATTGATTTATTGACTGTGAGAGTAAATTGTGTTCTATACTGTAAGATGGAAACGGGTGGAGAAACAATATCAGATCAAAATCGGTCGGCAGACTCGCGAACTAAACCGAATATGTATATAGCAAATACTGGAATCTACTCGTACACGGCATCCAAGGACTAAATTTGGGATGGTGTAGTGACGTACCTCTGCATGGGGACGAGATAACCACCACTCTTTGCCCAAACTCGACCAAACCCCTTCGCATAAATCGACACAGGCAATTACCAGTGGCGTGGAAACCAATGAAAAGCTGTTTTGTCATCGCGCCGGCGACTTAGTGAGAAGGGTCTCAGACAAATCTTCCACTATTTTGCGCCGTTTACTCCAGACCGACCCCATTACAAAGCATATGGGAGTCATGGCGATTATCAGAAGACCGTATCAAAGAAGATCTGCTACATTCACGAGGACGCACCAGGTAAGTGTTGTAATCACAGTTTTATTCACAAAATATAAGCATAAATATTTCACTTTGATCTCAAGTGACATTCCTTTTTATGGTATTGTTCTCGGAATGTCGAACTAAATATACATACACCCTGTACAAATGCTGAGAAAGAGAATATTGATATAATTGAATTGTTTTTTAGATATCCTTGACTAATCAACCGAACTGCTGGTCGCATTCCTCTTATAGACTTTATTTGCTCGTGTAGTTTGATAGAAATTTATGATTAGTTTTTTGAAACTTGATAACTTACAAAGTATAGTAAAATAATTTAAATTTAAATGTTCGTTTCAGGAAATAAATTTTTATTATGCATGTCTGGGCTGGTCGTGCGGCATGGTGACGAAAGTGGTAAATTAGGGCGCAATAATCCGAGGTTTGGATGAACTGTCGCAAGGCTACACAGTAAGATGCGCATATTATTGGCTTATATGGACAATTCTTGCAATTCATACTGTAGACAACACACGTTAATCATCCATGGATTGACTGACTTTAGCACAGGACGTTTGTTTTTAATTTTATTAAGTGTCTTTGTATTTCTATATAAACTTGAAGACAGAGATCTGTCCTATAGTTAGTAGGTTATATGCTGGCTAGAAATCTTAGTACAGAGGGACTGACCACAAGGGCCAAATTTGCGCTCACCACAGTCCCTTCTCAACACAGCTCAGATCTGTGTAGAAGTGAGATGTCCTAACAAAGCTGCACATTAGCTAAACGTCTGATGTTAGTGAGGTGTTTGGCCAGCCACTTGTTAAGTGGTTAGCAATGATTTGTGAGAAAAAGGCATTCAGATAATCTGGGAACTTTTGTTTGACCAAGTTAATGCTGAAAAGTTCACGCGGCATATAAACCAGGTAATTTCATATAATAAAAGCATTTATATTAATCGACATAAATGAATAAAGAACATTAATTTTTACTCTGTATGTTACTGTTTACTCTTCTGTCCATCATGCTGTTGTGGTATGTGACAGTTTTATTTTAAATTATTTATTTTTCTCTGACAGCTGTTTCACTAAGTGTATTACTCTTTTTTCTGCCAGGAATTTCACTGTGTCGTGGCTCGAACTGACTTTGTATTTATCGCTCTGTTCCAGCCCAGTTTCGTGTCTTTTATCTGTCGAGTTTAACTTTTGGTTGCTCCTAAATGACGTCTGTTATTAAGTGATGGACAAGCAGCCAGCACAGAAGTGTTACTGAGAGTGTCAGTCTGTTGTTATCACATACTACTGCTGACGATTTCAAGATAGGTGACATATCATTGCTCGCGTCCCCTTGCTTACGTTTAGTTGAATTACCTCTGAAAAAAAATAAATACATGGAATTCATGATTAAATCTGGAAAAATTGAATCCACGGTCATGGGCCGCAATAAAGTTGGGTGAAGAGAATGACAGCGAGAACCCACAAGCGATCGACAATGTCAATCGGTAATTTATGCTTGCTCAAGTTGACGTTTGTTCTTCGTGGATAGCCGCGTCCTTTCGAAAGTCGCTACAACAAAGCTTAACAGTTGGTAACTCACCTTTTTTCAGTTGGCGTTTTTGTTACTTTGAGCACTAGTTTTACACGACTGAAATCTGGTCTCTTTCTTTTTCTCCCTGGACATCGTCTTCTATTTCTCTTGCGACATTTTCTTCGCTTCTTTTTTCTTCTTGTTACTGGGTATGGAGTTCTGACAGATTTGTAACTGAGAGAGAGAGACGCACATGTTATTTATCTATCCCCCGTATTTCTTATGAAGCCACAGAATGTATTTATAAAGTATGCCTTTGCGTATAACTCCCTGGGAAGCCAAAATTGTTACTGTCCATGTCCAGCAGTGATCACGTTTTTAAAACTAGGTCTGAGCGTATTTCAATTGCCTGTAGTATTTTAATTATAAATCTTATTATCACATATTATTTATTTGTAATTTTCCAGTATGCATTCTATCTTCCAACTCCTTCGTGTTTGTATTTTTAGCTTATACGTTATTTATTGTAGTAGGTCCACATCAGCCCTTTGGCTGCCCTAATTCAAACTTACTTCATCAAATAAAGTATGTATGTACATGCGGGAAGGGCGGGCTAAGATTTTGCCACTAAATGATTATGGTTTCACTGATCTGTGTAAGGTTAGGCGGGGAACATTGCCCCAGTCCTCTCACAAAAGCGCTCGTGTAAGCTCTTCCTAGTCGTCTCTCGCGGTTTTCGGATTGTTTCTGACGGCTCAGTGTATCGACTTAGCGTCAGATGGAAGGTACGAAGCAGCGACCAATAACGAAATACAAAAGATTCGAAATACATTACAAAAAATACGTAAATTTTAAAGTGTTTTCCAGGTGATTATTCCATGTTTTATAACTTCTTAATATTGTCGCGCGCTGATTGGCTAAAAATCGTGTTTCTATTTAACAATTAGATTATGAGCTCGAGATTTCTATCACGCATAGATATCGAGAGCGAATAATCTAATTGTTTTAGTATAAATCTACTAGTCATTCAAAACTTTACCTAAATCCTTTACACAGACACTTCGGAAATGCCAAGAAGCGACCGTCATTTTGTTAACAAGGGCACACTGCTACGCTACTCACTATCTATCACAGAATAGTAGCGTAGCCAGTCAGAGAACGGCATTCGAGATAGAACGCTAGCAGATTCATACTAAAACTCGATAGAAACACGGTACATGTTTTCTATTTCTTAAATATAAATAAATTTTATACAAGGCGTCGTCTTCGGTGTCGCAGTCGTCATTGCTAAAACTCTCTAATTGTGATCAACGCAACGTGTATGAAACTGCTATTATGACTGATTAAAAAAAAAATAGAAATGATGATGATTTTAAATCCTCAAGCAAATAGCATTAACCCAATAGACAACCCCGACACAAAAGCACAATAAAGTAACCGACTATCGACTAAGTAATGCCCGTTCACTGGTTGATCACCGCAAGAATAAACACTTTTTCTTGTAAATGATTAAGAATAAAAATCAGCGATAATGATTTCGAATAACGTTTCGATGACTCGTTCATCATTTTCAAATTCTAAGTCAGATTCCTATGGATTCTTTATATACTAAGAATGCCTGTGAAAGTCTGCATGTGATTACAAGCTCTACAATGTGGAATGTAGAGGGTGTTAATTACGTACTAAATAGTTTTGCTTTAATTGAGTTAGATTGAGCGTTCAGTTTAGGTTTCTTTCCTTGGATAAAAAGCATTTCGACCAAACAAATGAAATCGGTTATTTCAAGCAAAGCAAATAAAATTAGTCATTTTTAGTAAACTTCGTACTTTGGTAACGGATCTTCTGGCTTCATATGATGTACTGCAAATCCTTCCCGTCTCATTATATCTATAATACTGTGATTTCCAAGAAAATGTCCTGCAGGAAAAAAAATACAGTACATTACGTTGATGGTAAACCTAAACCCTAATACCATGAGTCTTAAGATAGGGAGTCAATAGATCACCAAATTTTTTTAACGAAGACTATAATTTACTATGAATGGCAATAAATGAGTGTGGGAAAAAAAAGCTTGAACTGATCAGCTTGAAGCCCTGAATGGTGGAATCATTCTGCTGAGTTAGCCATCTTCTACTATTTTCAACGCCTTCTTCCACCCAGGAGAATACCAGCAACCTGACAAAAACTCGGGCAACCTAGCGTCCAAACCACAGAAAGAAACAACAAGCTCTTGTGATTCCTTTTTTTTAATAAATTTATCTTTACTTCGCAAGGAGAATGTAGACAGTCGATCTAACGTAAAGGGGCCATTTATGTCGGAATAATAGACTCCCCACCGCTAGAGTTCACTTGGCCGTAACCTCGCTAATTTGCCTCTAGCATTTAGAACACGAATAAGTTAGACTGAGGGGAATATTTTCAACGCAAAAATGAGCGAAATTAACAAACGACGTTTCGACTTCGTCGGATGTCATTGTCGAGTGTAAATGTGTGGGTTAGTTTGTGCATAATAAATAGATCTACAATTATGCGCATTAGGTGGCAAAATACGTTAAGTGACAAGAAAACAAGAAACGGTGACTATTAAGAAACTATGTTAATTAAACAAACAATTATGCTCTGATTGAGTCTTACTTAGTATTTAGTACTGACTTAAGTTCTCTGATATATAACATTTCGTATATCAGGCAGTCAATTGTAGATCTATTTACAATGCAAAAGGTAACCTACACATTTATTCTTGACAATGACATCCGACGATGTCGAAATAACGTTTATTAATTTCGCTAATTTTTGTGCAATACTGTGAACACAAACTTACCCGCACCAAACGCAAAAAAGAAATTACGTTCAGGGTTCTTGTTTAAAAGTTCAATGACTCTTTTTGCCATGCGTTCGTTCCTCTTGAAGATAAGCTCTGTTCTAAAATATTGATCGATTTCTTGCGTCTTCTTTAACTCTAACTGTCTCAGGGAAGAGTTAGAAGACATACTTGGGAGTCGTGTTGATTGAGTGGAGAACAGGACGGAGTTGAGGTCTCCGCAGTTATAATGATCTATGAGATCATCTGTAGAATAAGCTAAGTGTGCTTTACCAACCCGTAACTTCTCCTGGAAGTTCAAAGTTTGGTTTAGAGCAAACACAACCTGCAATCAAAAAGATAAGGATTTTAAGGTCTCGCCAAATCGATTTTGCAAAATATCGAGGAGAAACAAACAAACAACAATTCCTCTTAATACCGGTATTACTTTATATCTGATTGGCACTGAACTCATTAGACTTGCATAGATTATAAACAATGTCACTAACAAAGGCATTGCTCGCTACAGTGAAACCCCCAGTTGTGTCGGCTCAGTACATGGTGTTCTCTTAAGACAGGTGATATAATAATACTAATACTAATAATAATAATGATAATAATAATAATGTATTTCTAGCGTATTACATCATATTTTGTAACAATAGTTAATTATTAGCCCTTTTGAAATCGTCACGTTTATTTAAAGATAACCACATTTCATTGCATATCAATACAAAATAGGCCCTTGCTGGGGTCACGTGGCCAAATTTTTCCTAGAAAAATTTTATATTATGGGCTATAACTTACAGAGTGCCAGAAATGGAAAGAGCGCATCGAAAATACCAAAATGGCCAAGTTTGAGGCCCCTGGAATTAAAGAGTAAGTATATACAACACTTTGAATTTTGGGAAAATTTAGAGGATTTGTGTGAAAAATGTTGCTGGAGAGCAAGGCCTTGCTCTCCTACAACTTTTTCCATACAAATCGTCTTATTCTTTTCAAAAATTCAGACCGTCATAAAACCTCATTCTTTAATGACGGGGGCATCAAACTTGGCCCTAATGATATTTTGGACATGCTTTTTCAATTTCTGGCATTCGTTACGTTATAGCCCATAATTTTATGAACAGTAGGTCACGTGATGGCTTAGCTGCAAATGGCCTAATCTACGCTCTCTTCTTCTATCTTCGCTGGTTAAAATATAACGCCTGATCACAGGATATTGACAATCAAACGTCCAAATCCGTATTTTGTAACTGTAACAAGTCTATAAAAATATATATAGTGCACAGAAATTCGTAAAACTGGGATTATCAAGAGGACAGAGTGTACGACCAACCACTGTTCATAGCACAATGTCCAGTCAGTCAACGCATCAATTTAGAATATTCTACTTAGCTTTAAAACGACATCACTGAGCAATGTTAAGGAGTCTGAAACCGCTCTCAGCAGTAAAATGTCCTTGAAGTGTCCGCTTTATGCAGGCTTAATATTAGTGTCCGCGTCCGCTTAATAGAGGTGTAATCTGAATGCAGGTTTGTTTTACAGTAATCGCGGGACGACAATTTAGAGACTCTAGCTGGTGGGGTCCGCTTAATACATGTTTCACCGTATATTTTTAGCAGCCGCATTTGTTTGAATGCTCATACACTATATGGACGTAAAAGCAGATAGGGGTCAAGGTATCAGAAAAAAAAGGATAAAAAAGAGAAAGGGAAGGAACGCTCTTTCAGTTAAATGAAACAGAAATTGACCACAGCGAATGGTTAAAGTTTTTCTTGCGGGAGTCAAATACTTCACAGGGAGCCGCATGGACCAGATAAAAGGTTTCTGCCGGTATTAGAAAAAGAGTCATTTGAGGCATTTCTAGTCTATGTACGTGACTTATCTCGTAATAATCACTGTTCACAGCGTCAGGTGGAACATGTTCATCCTACTTGTGTTGATCCCCTGATATTCAGTCAAGTAGCCCTTTTAGTAAAATGCTATGGCTACGACAAATGATCACTATTGACTTAAAAACTCTCGCTTCTGTTTGAATAACAAGCTTCTTAACCATGTCTGTAGTTAAATGAGAAAAGCGAACATTTTATGTAAAAATTTACTTGTTTGAACATTGGTCTAGTGAGATTATACATAACGCGAAAAATAAGCATGTCAGTAATTCATATCACGAGATCTCTTACGACATTTAAGTAGCTAACCGTTAGTACGAGTAGATATCAAAGTTCGATGAGCATAGTGAGATAATCACGTACATACTAAATACATCGTTTATCTTCCTATTGCAGCTGTAAATACTGAACTGATTACTCATTTTATCGTCCACAATATGCATTTTATCGCACTCCTTAGTATTAATATGCCCTAAGGTTCCTGATATACAAAGATGGGTAAAGTAGCTGCTTGTTAACAAGTTAGGAAATGTGGTCAGTTTAATTAAAACAAATCGCGCTGGGTTTGTCTGTCAGCTGTTGTCCGTCATATGTGCAGCAAAAATCGATGTTCTTTGGTGTCAAGTGCCTTCAGCCTGCTAGTTCCTGCTGCATACTGTAACTCTAAACCATTTGTTTTGTACTTATAACAACTTAAAAATCATTGTTGGGCAACAAGTAATAACAATTTTCTTGTTTAAACAACAGATAAAACTAATTTCAACAGAACCTTGAACCTTGGGTTATTAAAATACTATTACGTAGCGCTGTCGTCCAGATTGTCACTCATGTGTACGGGGTGTTTCGGTCAAGAGTCTTTTTAATTTGGAACATCAAACAGCACCGCCTTTCATCACAAAAGTCAATGAACATAAAGGCAGTAGAATAAATAACAGATTTACTACACAATCCTACAGACATAAGCATCTTATGCACAAACATTCGTTGCATTTTGAGTTGCCGAATAAAAATGCTGCTTTTGTTCGCTTGCCACGTTCAACTGGCAACAGAAAAACTACTTGACTAATGGGCAGGGGACGTGTTTGCATATTTAATAGATGTCATTTACAACTCCCTTCAAAACACGAGAACAAGTCACAGGAAGGAAGTCACGTTAGAAATAGCATAGTATTCCTTCAGATCTCTTATTTATTTACGTTGTGTGGTTTGGCCAGAGCTGAGCTTTGAGAAGTCTTACAAACAGAATGTAGCCGTTTGGAAGGGCACGCTCTTGATTTAATTAACACCATTGTCTACATAAAAGTTTGTTGACATAATAAAAGAATTGGAAAGCCGCTCATTGAAAAGCAACACGGATTTCATGGAATTAGGGGGAAAAATTATTTTTAGTCTTGCTTGGAATATTTTGTCTCCCAGGAACAAAGAATTGAAAAATATCTTTGCTAAACGCGGTAAGGAACTCTTTGAACAAAGAGGCGTGATGATAATGAAAGTTTAATGACACCACAGCTGTACCTTGTTATCATATCAAGCAAGCATGTAATGGATACTCCAGTCGGAACTTTTAAAACACAGGACGCCGAAAGGCAAGCCGCCACAAGCATCCGAGAGTGGTGACGTTAAGTCATCACGACCATTTCAAGAATCTTCTTCTATCCACTGAGTGACGCAAATCGATGGAGCTTTTCTTTTGATGCATAAGCACAAGTTCTCGTAATCTGCAGGATGATAATTTAAGCTTTTGGATGCAAAAACCGAATGAAAAGACAGGAAACTGTTTTGAGAACGACATGGGCATTTACAATCAGTCAGCGTAACAGCAGCAGTAACATCAGCGGACACTCAGGTCAAGCCACACGAATATAAATCGATCTTGGATACGACAAGCGATCAACTTTCATGTCACTTTAACATTAACTTAGCTATAAACAGACTTTTCTTTTGCCTCCAAACTCTTGACAAAACATTCCACAAATTCATTTAAAACCCACTATGAAAAGCACCATTAACAAAACATGATTAAGAAGTTTAGCTCACTGTTTTGACAGTGTAAATAACAAAGCTCAATATAAACATAAATGCCCCCTTTTACGCGTCCGCACTAAGTAAGATAATCTTGCTATTCTGCTCACTTATGCAATCGAAAGATTTCAACGCTATCTCTGAAAGCTAACTATAGAAACGGCGTGCCATTGAGTTATAACTGACCTAGTAAATTGTTACATGATAATAGAATTACCAAAGCCGACTCACGCAAAGAAATACAGAAAATTGAAGATAAAACGCAACCTAGTTGAGATCACGCTTCAGTGAAGCTTGAACTCTAAACCACTAAGTACGCAATTTATTGCAGGCCACCGTTCCATGCGCGAGAAATGAAAGATACAACAATTAATCGTCGCGTGCATTTTGACTTAAACATTTAATGTTGTCAGTTTCAGGTAATCCATTTTTGTCGGCAGTAAGCTGGATTCCGTTAAGAAATTTTGACTTAGAGAAGATTTGAAGGATTATGTGATTCTCACTCTACAAACCTGTGTATCGTTTAGAGAATTAAGCGGCAGGCACTGTTCCTCCACTTCCTCCACGGCTCCCGTGAATTTCTCGTTTCTGGCAGCTTCCGAAGCAAGATACTGATCCAGAACAGGTATTCCTCGACTTTTAATGTCGCTTTCCGTCAAAGAATTGACCATAAGCATAATCCATATCGGTCGCTTTTGCTGCCAGTCTTTAGTCAAAAGCTGAAATATTTTATCGGCGTAGGGCGCCATTCCTTTGCGATATTCTCCTTCGTTGTCTCTCAACCAGACTGGGATCATTTTCTTTATGTATCTTAAATGCCTAGAAAGGCGTCGATACATTTTTCGAGGTAACACGTCCTTAAGAAGTCCTCCCTTGGGTAGCATTTGGCATTTCCAAAGAGCATTGATTGTAAGCTTGTTAGTCAAGTCAAGCTCAAAATATACGTATTGGCTCGTGGTAAACGCTGCTTTGCTGTTTGTGGGAATGTAGTCCCATACTCTTGTGTAAGGTACATGGATTGTACCAAAGAAGTAAGCCGGCGGATTCCTTTTCACTAGCCACAAAAACGAGTTGAGGTTCTCTTGAACCTGTAAACACGAGTACAAATGAAATATGCACAACGTAATTATTCTTGAAAGCACAATAGAACAGTGATCTATAAGAATTTAAGTGCACACATTAACGCACACAAGCAAGAGATCTTGAAATCTGTTACCGCGTAATCCGTGCAAGATCTTTTGGAAGGTGTGCGGTCCGGTGTTGCATTCTGGCTCTGGAGAGGTGACTCCGTTACCTGCAGGTAGAGAGGAGTACAAACAAGGCATGTTATGATTAGTAAGTGATGAAGTCCTATAGTCTTAACTTGATCCATTTGTCAACTTACAACGAGTAGTAAAACCCATAAAAGGTTCGAGGAGAACGCCATCCCTTCATCCTAACCACTGGAATTAACTTTACCGCAGCAGCTACAGGCTTCTTCAGTTTATCAGAGTCGGCGACGGTCATCTGGCCTTCATAGCTCAGTAACAGACAATCTTTAAATCTCGTCAGCTCCGGCTCAAGCGCTTTGCGGTCTTTGCTCGGGTTAGGAACTTGAATGCTGATTGGCTTAGCTCACCTCGTAATTGGCGCACAGTTAATCTTGTGGGGCGGGTCGACACTGAACACAATAGGCATGTCATTAGCCTTGACAGCAGACAACCCGCCTGACAGTTGTGCGTTTAATTGGGGTGCTCACCTACATGGCTGCGCCAGCTTGTATGACAAAACGTGATCTAATAAGCTATCTTCTGCTTGACTGGCGCGCTGTCTCCATATCAGAAAAAATCCGAAATTAAGCAGCTACATAAATTTTATGTAATTGCTGTCCACATTCAGGGTTCACTTAAGTCGAATAGTGCAGGAATATTCCAAACACGCGAGTCGTTTACTGGAGAACCAACAGCAAATGACACGGACTATTTTTCTTGACAGCTATTGATAAGAGGTTCTCTGTTGACTTTGTTTAATATCATACTCAAAATAGAAAGAGTTCAAATTTTCGAAACAACGCACTTGCGTTAAAATGTTCGCTCGTGAAGGCAAACTGCCCAAAATTCTAAGTTTGTAAAACTCATTGGAAGCTCACTTAGCATGACTTTGAACACCAGCCGTGTTCCCGCAACGATAGAAAGGAGAGGGGGTGGTGAAGGAGAAGATCAAAAGGATGGGAGCTGCGAACCATGCTGTAAACTGTAAGACGTCACTTGATAGCGGCTTACGAACAACGGGAAAAACGCACACATGGAATGTGTATCAGTCAGAAAGTCGTGTAGGAAATTTTCAGAACAACTTTGACAACTTGCCTCGCGATGAACAGTAACTAGTCCATAAGAAGTCCATATGCAGAGATAAAGAAGTCCATAAGAAGTCCATATATAGAGACAAGAGCTGTTATGATAGACATAAAGCTTAGCGTGTATTGAGTTTAGATCTTGGAACGAACAAGGGAACTGTCCGTGATAGAGAAAGTCCATAATATGGATATTGGTCTGAACAAGATGTCTTGATCATAGAAATACCATTTTTTTTATATTGGTTTGGTCTCTTCAAAACCTAAAAATGTGTTCTTGTGTTTACTTGAAGTAATTTTGTTGCAAGCTACGCCTCATTTGTAGTCTAGACGAGGATGGTAACTCAAGCCGAATTGTTTAGGCCAGGTCTAACAAGCCATACTTATCATGGTCTGAGCACGTGGCGGGACCGGTAAATGATCAATTAGCCGCGCGCGGCAGCTTAACTGTTTTGCCTCGTAAAATTGGCTTGTGTGGGAAGAAGAGCCTTGTATCTCTTAGCTAAATACCATTGCCTATAAATAAATCGTCAAACATTTCGGCGTTTGAAGTTCAAAATCAGGTGGAAAACAAAAGACGGAGCCCTATAATAAGGTTCTTTTTGAAAAGAACCTACATTCAGTTTCTGTAAGCTCTCTCCATTCGTTTGAATCATCCAAGACAACCAAAACGCCGATTAGTAAAGCAAATCCATTAGGAAATATTGGAAAAGAAATTATAGCTCAAAATTACGTGGAATGCATATCAGTTAATAAGCCCCCAGGAGTGTGAGAAGCAGATAAAAGTAAATAGATTATTTTAAGCAGTTCCATT
>Ga0126338_10000419_pt1 | contig 22432 bp, 12 predicted proteins | sample OrbCmetagenome_2_FD_92529 | JGI IMG/M metagenome (GOLD analysis project Ga0126338, IMG submission 92529) | Coral microbial communities from Petempiche,Puerto Morelos, Mexico - Orbicella C C metagenome | ecosystem: Host-associated > Invertebrates > Cnidaria > Coral | place: Petempiche,Puerto... | reverse complement strand
GAGTAAAGGGCTAGCAAAGTAGTCACACAAGTCATATAATTTAATAATAAAACTCTATCCTGACCGATGTATCGATTTTGATCACTCCAGTGACCACAGATTGAAAACGTGACAGAAAATTGGTGTTACTTTCGATTCTCACCAAATTTGGACAGTGGGATGATCTCATCATTAGCCAATTACAGGCCATTTTTCAGCTCTTTTCGTCATATCCCCTCCTCGGGAGAATTTTGGCAAGTTAGCTAATTTAGTATGCAAGCCACCGTAATGGCGGTCGCCGTCAGCGAAATGTTTATTTGCTCAAAATTGGGGCAAAATCTTTCGGAGATGGAAGTCAGGACATTTGTAAGGATACAGAAAGTAATTTGGGACCAGTAACTGGCTTCTAAGGCTGAATTTATCCAGAAGTAAGCTGTATTTTCGTTTTCGTGCCACGTGATGAAATATTATTGGCTTGTTCTGCTGTCTTGTTCTGTTTTTTCCCTTGGTCTTTTTTGTAGCCCGCTGAGACCAGTCTTTCGTCTAAATCAGTTGAAAAAAGTTTGAAAAAGATGTTCCCATTCAAGTTTAAGCTCTCAGGCGATAATTCTGGAGGTTTTTGGCCGAAACATCGGCTTTGTTATGTTCGTGTCTTTTGGTTGCTATGGGCGACCGTTGCTTCCTTTGTTAGGGGAGTGAGGTCACAAAAAATTCTAATTAATTCTGGTTTTGTTCGATTTCGCTGAAATTTTAACATGATAAAGCTGGATTGTTAAGGAATAGATTTACTGTCTGCCGATGTGTGGTAGCTATTAACGCTACAGTGATACGTTGCTTCAAAGTCAGGGTTTTGAAGAGATTTTTTTGCAACGTGTGGGTTCGGCGTGATTTTGTAATCGGAGGTTTTTGTTGACCCCGAAGGAAAAATATCCAGAAAAGGTCATTTCATCGACGATTCAAACGAATATAAATATGTATATGTTCCGAGCTAAATTTCTGGTGAAAAAATATAATTTTTGATGAGCGCTGGGTTTTTAATTTTTTTCCCGCGAAAGTTGGCATCAGAGATGAGATTCATTAATGTTTCAACAGCTTTTGGCGAGTAAACATCACAGGTTGCGTGACTCAAAATTTGGCCAAGTGGAAGCTTGGGTCTGGTCGCTGACAAATCTACAAAAAAAAAAAACCACGGGTAAACCATGAACCGCACTCGGCCCATGGCCGTGCAGTTAAAAATAAATACAGAGTGGTAAACAAGCAAGTACCAAACATTGACATCATCTGTGCCATTAGGTACCTGTAGTAGATACGAGTGGGGGAAAAAACTTTCAATTTACAGATAATAAATAATCAAGGTGGTGTTTGCACAGCTGGGTGGCAAGATTTGTCAAACAACAGGTCATATATTTGTCAGTTAAATGTTTCTTCTCTTTAATGCATTGTTCAAAGCCTGATTGTAAAAATTTCAAATGTAGTGAACCAAATGATATCAGCAATTAGACCATCCTATAGGCCACAATGTTTGTCATCGCTGACAGACCTATAAAAAAGTAACATTTGGCAACTAAGCACACTGAGCCCTTTGCATTTTACCAGCCATGCTGCTGAAAAATATCTTGAGTTGGCCCTAAAGACCACAGTGGAAATTTGTTACATTTTGTGAGTGAGATGTAAATTTAGAATTTTCAAGTTTCAAAGCCAAAAAAAAAAGAGATAATCAGCACTTTATGGCAACAAAATTATTCTGAGTGTGGTCTGTTTTTATCTGTGAATTTTCAAAGTACAACTGTTTCTCATGCAAAGATCACGTGCAGAGTCAGCCAGTTCCTTTGTTGTCTCCACATGTCACATCAGCTGTTGTGATACGTTAAATGGTCTTACATTAATGCATGGATAATTTGTGCAAGGTGATTATCAACAGCAGCACACAAGATGCTATGTTTGATATTCTCTTTCAGGGGGGCAGCTGTAACACAGGCTAGTTTTCAGCAATATTGCTGATTACCATAATGTACAATCACTTGAGAAAGTTATCAAAATTCCACAAACCAAGACTGGTAAAAATATTGACCAAACATTTACATAGTCCAAAGCCACTGCCAAACCCAAAGATACAAACAAAGTCTCAATTTGCATAATCATGGCAAGTTAAATTTTTTTCACATTTGCCACAAATTACACATAACATGACAAGCACTTGTTAGAAAACCTGAACTCTTGAACTTCGAATAAATTCAGAAACCATGCACCATAAAGCAAGCGCTGCATACTTGTATGTTCTGCAATATTTATAGATCATTTTGTGGCTTCCATTCAGATTGTAGGTTTATAACTGTTTAGTCACGTAGTTAAAGGACAAGTTATTGGTAGACAGAGCAGCACTAACAATGATTTCAATGCATGACTGACATGATTGATTGGCTCTAGCATGCTTTGAAGTCGAATGACTAGCAACCATGAATTTGTAAATCAATCAAGTCTCGACTGTCTCCCCCTCTCCTGTTTTTTAAGTTCCACAGGTAGTTATCACTCAGACTAAATCGCAAACAGGCAAATTCTAGTAGTAACAAGAATGTGAAACTGCTGCGTGAATCACAACACATGTGTAAACAATATTGATGGAAGGCAGGAATAAATAACTCTCACACAAGGGGGCAAGCCATGTTAACTTGACCCCATTCTAAATTTAGGTTTCCTTAGAATATTTTTTCCTTTTGAAATGCAAATCATAATTTTAATTTCGAAGACAATAAAAACATTATTGATAACAGCTTGACTTGACATGCATGAGAAGTTAATCAAATATCCTGAACTATACACCCCTCTTAAACTCTTTTCAAAAACAAAAATTGGGTGAAAGACTGTCTTTCATTCTGTATATCTTTGTTCCACACTTGAAAGATACAGTGTATGTTATTTCATGTTATTTCATATTGCTTACAAAAATTATACTCACAATAATCACAATTATATTACTTGGCTTGTAAAATTTTCGTAATTTTAACAGCCTTTTTATGATTGTACAATATTTTTCATCTAACTTGGCAACAGGAATCATTAAACCTATCAATGCCAATTCCAGCAGCAAAATTCAATTAATTATTCATGATCAAATTTTTTTTTCTATAATGTTGCCAGCCAGTATTACAGCAAACGTGAGATGAATATTGATTGAGCTAATACATATTTTCTGAACCTTTAGGGACCCTAATAGTGTACAGTAGCATCACATCAAGAGTTAACAAGAATTTTGAAATTAAGTTTGACAGACAATAAATTTAATATATAAAAGATAGTGATCTATATTTATTTTTAGCAATTTTTGTGAGAAAGTGAGTGAGTTTTCCAATGAAGCTTTCAAAGCAAATACTGCAAAGGAAAAACAAACCTTTCCCATATTGACCGCAGTGTTTTTAGTATTGCTATACACAGAGTATAATTATTCACAAACATGATGTAAAGGTGAGATGATTTTTTCATTTCAAACACTCATCTTCTGAATCATTTTCTAACGCAACGATAAGGGCAAACTTAAACAGCACAACTTTGCCACGTAAGACAAACCTATGACATGACATGAAAAATGCCACAGGATTCTGAACTGTCTTATTTTAAAACCCTATGACAGCTGTAGTGTCATCAAGGATTGCATGAAATTTTTGTATGACACAAGCAATGGGTGCTAAGGAGTTTGGTGCTTTAAATAAGGTCAAGCGCAGCCAAAGCTCCAGCACGTATTCTGCTGGAAATCAATAGCTACATTTGTATAATTCTAGCAGGTTCCAAATCATGGCCTCTTTTGTTACTCTCTCAGGTATTGCAGCAGGGTAATGTAACCACATCCCAGTACTTCAAATCTTGTGGAAAGCACTAGAAGGACTTTACATGTGACAATGTTGTCCTGTCTAACTTAACTCTCATAATGATCACATGCTCAGATCATCAGTCTGTGAAACCAAGTTTTATAAAGTGGATATTACTGGAGATGGGAGAAGCACAGATAAACTTTCCAATATTTTCAAAAAAGGACATGGAGCGGTGATTCCCGTTCAGGATCTAAGCAATGTTTGTTCCTAAACCTGCACAAGAATACTGACTTTCTCATTTGATCATGCAGCCAAAGATATGCAACAGGTGATTAAATGTACATAAAATAATAGGTCTGCAAGAACAAATTAGTTTTGTACTGGCAATAGACCTTATCACAGTTTTTGACGCCATCTTGATGGCTAGGCAAAGTGGTCAGGAATTACAGTGTTTGTATGGGAATCAGATGGCAAATAACTTTGTGCAAAATTGAATTTTAACACAACTTGTGAATCGCAATGTTAAAATACTAGGTGGAAGATTGTGTTCACCGAGTTTGAAGGATGTAGCTTGGCTAGAAGATGCTCAGTTAATTTTTCTAATCTTCCATACATTTGTCTGTAAATTTGGCTGAGTAGATGCGGTTCGTGGGAAAAAAATAACAGACAAATGTATGGAAAATTAGAAAAAATTAAGTGTCTTCTAGCAAAGCTACCTCCTTCAAACTTGGTGAATACAATCTTTTACCTAGTATTTTGATGTTGTGATTCACATATTGTTTAAAATTCAATTTTGGAAAAACTTATTTACCATCAGATTCCCGTACTAACACTACAATTTCTGACCGCTTTGCCTACCCATCAAGATGGCGTCGAAAACCGCAGTAAGGTCTATCATATAACAACCCTGTAAAAATTCCCACCGTGTTCTGACAGATAGACACAGTTTACCCCAGTTTTAAATCTGCAGCTGGCTTGCAGTCAGAAATGATGTTAAGTGGAATTCCTATTCGGGGCATGCAAATGTTCATGCATTGCTCAGATAGCTTCAAGTCATTTTTGTTAGTTCAGCGAGGAAGCACGCTGACAACCAGTCTTCCATGTTTACTACCCTCCCACCCAGAGAAAATTTGCTTGCATTGATAAAGCCCAGACATTTTGCCTCATCATTGTAAAGTGATTTTAAATTACAAAAAAAAAACACAAAAAACAGAAAAAGAGCTCTAAGGTAGAACAAAAGCTCAGCTGCTTTCTTAATCTGAAAACCCACTAAGTCTGACCTCCTTGAGGACAAAATAAGTGACTACCTTTTGGAGTTGCCAAGCCTTTCATCCATTTAATTAGACCACCCAAAATGCCCTTGAATGAGTTAAGTGGCAAAAGGCAATAGACATTGGGTAAATACCATTACTTTCGCTTCCAGTGAAATGTGTCATAAGTCAATTAAGAATCAGAAGTAAATAAGACAGTTATGGTGACCTAAGCTATAAACATTTTTTACAGCCCATCTCGGTTTGTATGAGGCACTTCATCCAGTTACCTTTAGTTTTAATTCGTCTACTGAAAATCTTGATAGATTACTAGGTAAACCAAAAATGTCAAATAATGCATAAAATGTCTCACCTCCAAAGAGATATCGCTGACATTGATGTTACACTTTTCAAGTTGTTTCGTAATCTCATTCACAGCTGCATCGTCCACTCTTCTCTTTCTCTTCCCTAAGTAGAATTGTATTTATTTAAAAACTGTATTCTAATATTTTAGAAAGTGAACAAATTAGCACCCATCTGTTGCTACTTGACCTGCCCTGAACTGTAGAATTTCTTATTTATTTTTTTAACTAGATCTGTAAGCATGCTTCTTTTGCTCATGCTAAAAATAGATTTTATTGGGCCTGTTTAGACTAAATGCATGTACATCTGTCAGTTACAGCTGTAGAGAACTGAAATGTTCCAGAAATCAAGTAGTATTCAGTCGAAAACCTGCTTGGTATATTTCTGTGTACGAGTCATAAATTTTCAAAAAGACTTCACACATATTTTGCGGACATACATATGTTAGTCAATCACAGAGATTCCCCCCCACGTTAAATTCTCTAGTACCCATTTATACACCTGGCTGGAGAAAGACACTGTGACAGTAGTGTCACAATACAATGCCCCTGGAAGGGTTTGAAACAATCTAGAGTCCAGCCCACAAATCATTAGGCTTCCACGCCTCCACAACACAGACAGTCCACTAAACAGATTGTGTACAAATAGACAGTCCAGATTGTGTAGTTCAAGCCATATTTGCACTGCTTCCATGGCAGAATTCTCCGTGGCAAGGTGCATTTTCTTTTTACAAAAATTTGGTTGTTCATGATCAGTTAGCTGAAGTGTAGAACTTGACAAAGCAGTGCTTCAGTGGCACTCTACTCCTGCATGTTCCTACACAATGTACATGTACAAACTTGATTCTAATCATTACATTATAATTAAGAAACCAAGAAAACATGAAAAAAATACTTCTCGTATATTACAAAGCAAATCAAAGCGTTGGAATCGCGCTTCACAAGCTGTGATGTTCTTGCAAATCTGCCAACAGGCTTTGGAAAGATTTAAATTTATCCAGTGTTTTGTTTGGCAAAGCTTTCCGCCTCCAACCTGACTGCGAGTGTGTTAGTGATTTCACCACTCAACAGCATCGTCTAAGTCAGCGAATATAAATTCACTGAGCTTGGCCTTTCTGCCGTTCATTTTGAAAGATTGAACCAGACTTTCACTTGAAACCGGACATTCACCTGAAACTTTCCACTGCTATCGGCAAACATTTCACCGCAGTTGGATGATCTCCTATGTATAATGTATAATGTATAATGTATAATGCATGTAAATTCTCGGTTGAAACTTTGTTGAAATTTTCCCAATAACTTTTAGACGCAGCAAAAATCGTTACAAGACGCCTCATTCACCGTCTTCTTTTTAAAACTTCTTTGGCATTTTCACTGAATGAACACTGAATGAAGATATACTTCTCATGGCATATGTTTTTGCCTGGCTACTTGAAGAGTAGAGTAGAGCAATTTTATTCAGATCTCCTGGGGCTATTGACAACAGGCGAGAATAAGAGGACATCAAGATGAGAAATCCTACACCGAAAAATCACTCGGCTGTAAAAGGGCAAACTCTTGGGCTTAGGCAGTAGTCCCTCCTTTCGCGTGCTCCTAGCCCCCAGGATTTCACACAGCCATTTTTTTCTCACTGTTTTCTTTCGTGTCACACACAACGGACTAAGCGAAAGAGGGACTACTCGTAGTCTAAGCAGGCCTAGGAGGTCAACTGGTTTTCACAGGTGGGCAAAGCTATTTGACCTGAAAGTCCTTCTGATATAAGAAAAACTTTCCTCTAGATGGTCAAACCAGGCCGGCAAAATCATCCTCAAAATTGGGCAATTTGCCTGGTGCCCCGCCCTTAACAAAACCCCTGACTGACCAAACAGGATAGTTATAATTCTGGCAGTGAAGTAACAAAAATAAAGATGGTTTATTTATAATTTGTAAAACACAATCTCCTTGTCTATATGGAAAAAATGGTTGATAGGACTTTCTGGCAACCTGAGTGTAAAATTTCCTGACTTTCCACTGACCTTGAAGTTAATCGAGTTTTTCCCTGACTGTGGCAACACTAATTAAGGTGTTTACATATACTACGGCAGTGTTCATATTACAGTAATGTTCAAATAATACAGAGTTGTCAACTGGCATTATGCAGGTGTCCAAACTCATGCCTATAATCAATTGTAATAGGTTTTGTTCCCAGAATATTCTGAGAAAACCTCATGTAATGCATGGGTGGAACATAACTCATAATGCTCCAAATACATCAACAGAAGACTGCACATGTACATAGTGAGTTTGAATTAGCCATTGTTATCTCTTAGATGCTTTCTCTTATTTCAACATCTTATGCATGGGCTGTGTTTTTGTTTACATCTGTGTATTAGATTGTTAACATGATTCTTCTTCCGTTATAGTCTTTTTGATGATAAATGTGTTCGCCCATAGACAGGATTACTAATCATAGTTTAACTGACATTTAACATTATTTATTTAATAAAATAAATATTCCTGCCAAAAAAATGTATTTGGCTTAGTATCAAACATGGACGTAATGAACCTTGAAAAAGATTTTAATTACTTTAACAATATGAATGTGATTAGTAAATTGACTCACCAGATTGGAGATAATTTTGAGTTTGAAAAAAGCTGACAGACAATTTTAGTACTGTGAGCTTATCCAGCTTTGACCTGGATTCTTCAGGCAGTGGAAGAAGACCTCCTAACTCTTCCAAGGTTGCATTTATCTTTTCTCTATGGCGTCGAGACGCACTCTGTGGCACTTTCGTCCTGTGTTTGTGGCACAATATACTTTTAATTAAAAATAATTGGTAACATAACACTACAGGAAACATAATAAACCAAAGTCTGGTTGATTATCGTGTAAATATCTCACCAACTTCCATTTCACTTCGTAATAAAAGGAAATATCATTGGCAGCTATTTTAAAAACTTATAAGCAGCAGTCAGTATATACATAAAGCAAATGAACCATTACAATAATTATTCATTTCACAATAAGCGTAACTGAGCTATTTTAAGCAAGCCTTTTAGGATGCAAATAATGTTGTCTACAGTAATAGCTAGGAATACCAGCTGTGATCAACATACCTTTAGTGACTTTACTTTGAAATACCTTAGCATGAACGAGTCAATAACTTTAATTTATATAATTCGACACTTTTTAATTTAAACTTGCATGAACCTTTCATTACATTACAGCAGTACTTAATTTATGATAAACTATACATGCACCAAATGTCAGCTGCCCAGACATCTGTTAGCCCATGAAACAGACAAATCCAACAGTTCCACAACTATCTTTAGAACAAAAATATATAGTCTAGATAATATTTGGTTACATACACATGTTGGGGGATAATTTGCTATTTCCTTTTGTTCTGGTGTATGGTTATACACATACATTTATATTATAATGAATATGAAACAAAGACAAATACCAAAAATTATTTTACCAAGGGTAATGTAACTGAACCACATCATCTACACCAAAGTGGCAAAGACAAACAATCATTTTTAATTAAAATGCACAAAGGGCCGGTTAATGATTCAAAGAATGCACATATATGTACTCAATAAACGGGTATCCAGGAATGAAGGTCAGAGTAACTGCCTGAAGCGGTTCAAGCTGACCTAAACTATGGAAAGAGTATCAAATTGTCACGGAATCAAGTCTAGTTTTCCCATTCAGTCTGGTACATCAATTAGCAGGTGACTTCTACAAGGTCTCAAGACACCATACACATGGCAAGTCATAACAATAGATTCTTAGTTTGCTTTTGGTTTTTGAATGTGTTAACTAACAACACGCAACTTCCTGAGCAAATCTGGGTTTATTAGAAGTGTATTTTCAATTTCAAAACAAGCAAGCATACCATTATGATTTAACAGACACATCTTTATAGTAAACAGAGTTAAATTAACTTTTGGTTTGTTTGTGAAAGATATTTGTTTAAGGCATGATAATGGCCACCAGCAATTTATCTTCACTGTTTTCAAGCTGACAATAATTTCATTTACCTAGCCTCCAGACATCCTGCTTTACTAGTATGAGTAATTATTGGACTTGAATTTTACCCTGGCCTAAAATCAATTTTTATTGTTTCAGTTCTCAGACAAAACTAATTTTATTGACAGTCTGCTGGATTATTAGATCTTGGGATGGCTTTTGTGAGAGTTTCATATTCAAAGTGTGTTCACTGTCAGCAAGACTTAGGCGATAGTAATCTCAAGAATGCATCAGTACCAGTAGCAACATTCTTCTAGAGAATTTTGCTACAGAGAGTATTCTGGGACAGTTGTAAATATAAGATACAGGTCATTAACTGTTCTTAAAACTAAAATTAGTCCAAACTCAGTTTTTGGTCAAAAGAATTTCTTTCAAGTGTTGATCTAACAAGCAACTTAATATGTCTGCATAGTTTCAAAGATTATCAGTAAATTGTTTTGCAGATTTACAGGTTGAGCTGACTTCTCAAATGTTGCTCACAGAGGTTTTCAGCTGTTAATTATACAAAACAACATATTGAATCAACTCAATTTTGCCCTGGGGAAACCCTGTAGAAGACTAATCAATCATCAACTCATTGATGTGTCAGGGATCCCTTTTATTTTTAAACATTGTCTAGCTCACAAGATCTGCACTAATTTTAGCTGTTGAAATGGTTTGTTGTCTCAAAAAATATGAGATTCTTTACACCATCACCCAGTTCAAGCTTAACATTTAAATCTGATATCTGAGAATGCGTGGTTTCTGTGCACTTTGCTCCATGGCCATTCATATGCACTGCCACTCCTCAAGAACAAACAGATTTTCAGATAAAAAAATATTATCAGACAAAATAACAATGCATCTTTCAAAACGCGACCCCTTGAATGCAGCCTTTGAAGGAACATTTAGTAACAACAATAATTGTTGCAACAGATTTTGGCATTAAGCTTCAACATAATTTTCATGGACTCACTTGAGTAAAGTAGCTATTTGATCAATTAAATATAATTTTGTCAAGAACATCAACTAATCACACCACCCTGTTACCAATAATCTGTAGTTGGTCAGATAAATTTTAAATGCATCATTAAGCATTTTTATCTTTTTTTTTTAACCATTCACTCAATATAGCACGTGTGAAATAAAGGATTTTTGAAGCCGTAACTCTCAGCTAATGATACACTCTGGGGTGGTCACATGTGAGGGTTTCCTTGCATCAAAAGTACTTCCTTGACCTTGTAGGAAGTAGATCACTACACTAAAAAGACCCTTCAATTATTGAGACCTTTTTAGCTGTGGGCTTTAGCTGTGGGCTTGTCCACTGATGAAAAGTTAAATTCTCGAGTGAAAAGGAATGAACAACCAGTTGAATCAACAATGAAATATTACGAGGAAGAGTACTTGGAAATGCAAAATGCAAGCGTTCAAGTGTTCTCATTAATTTGCTATGCTTATTTCCGCTACAGCCGAACACAATCTTTCGCAGATACAATAATAGTCCTTAAATAAACTAAAAGACAATCAAATTATAGCGCCGATGGCACCGAATAACTTAATTTATTTTCATTCCCTCTTTTTCTTAATTTTTTCGATTTTTATCGCCTGCAATTCTTCTCCACTTCGCACCATCACCGAGCACACTAATTTATAAATTATACATTGTGAATTTTATCTTCACAATACACCTTACACCGGGGCTAAAAATTATAAAAGATTGAGGTTGTCTGATAATCTCTCCCATCACAAAACAAGTCAGCGGAGCGTAAATATATATTTGACAGCGTAAAACTGTACAAATTGACGTGAACTTAATGAAAACATAGGCGTCTTTCACAGTTTCTCTGATTAATGACGGCTAGCTGCTGCAGCAAAGCCGCAAAGCACACAGGATTATATTTACTCGATGGCGAAAATGGGAGTCTAAGAAGATTATATCTAATACAGGCAACTAGAAGAATGGAACTTCTAGCTCCCGCAACCTTTCTAGAACTTCACATTATCCCTCGACAAAAGTAAAGGGCTGCAGTTTAAGCGACCAAAATGCGGCAACGATAATAATGAATTCTATAATTGCTTGCTTCAGAATGCAGTGTGAACTTAAATTACTAAGGTGACACCTATAACGTTTATTTATAGTCCAAGAAGAATTAGTTCTCACCTCTCTTGTTCACGCGCGGGTTCGCTGGCAATCTTACGTTTTCTGTCTTTTCCACCCGGGTTTACACCACCGTTAGCTTTCATTGTACTACTCTTTCGCGATAACTTATGGCATTAGATACGTTTACATCTTCCTCGGCTAGTTACAGCGACCGACGGACCGCACAGAATTCTTCAAGTCGCCATCTTCGCCAGCACAGTCGATCTGTCAAAAATCACAACAGAGCCGTGAATTAACGCCTTCATTTGCAAACGAAATGATACCAGACATCGCCTTGGAAAGTAAGCAGCGAAATCCGTTCTTAGTTACCTGAAAGAGAGGCGAATTCGCTCACTTTAAACCTTTCAAACGGCTCGGCCTCCTAAACCCGGACTTGCGTTGCGGCCTTTGGAATCCCACCGCGAGCCCAATGCGTGATACCATGTATTGATAGCGCGGCCAAACAGACTGGGCCTGATCGCCAAGACAATAGTCGTATTGTTTTACACGTATGTTTTTCCTAGGTCTAAATTTTCCGGTAATAAATAATTTTTTGCTTCCCTCTGAAAGAATTTCTTTTGCTTCCCCTAAAAAAAAAATGCTCAGTCGTACTTTAAGAAAACGTCGTTTCTAATATTTCCTAGTTTTCACGAGAAAACGACCTGTCTAATTTAAAATTTACCCATGTTTGTTTTTGTACGTAGCTCCAGAATTGACCCTTTGCAGATAGGAATCACGTGATCCACACTTCAACGGAAACCTTTTAACTCCGTAGGTGTTCCCGGTGAGGGGTTAACTCTTCATTTAGCAAAATGGGAGACTTGAAAGAGACTCTATATGATGGGTAGAGATCATGGGCTTTTGTTTTTCAAGAAATTTTGTAGTTTATTCATTGCTGGAAGGCTTGATATAATAGGGCGCATAATTGGGAAATCGCTATCACTGTTTGAATGAATATGGTAACCAAATATTGAAACGACGAAATGTACTGTATAAAATGCGGGTACTCACTGCATTTGCATTCAGATTTCGTGATGTGGGCGCGAAAAGAGTTGTGGGTAATTGTCAAAATGGCCGGCGAGTTGCTCGGGTCAGTAGCTTGTAAAATTGACTGATTCGATATTTGCGCGCTTAATGGAGATCGAGTGTGTTGTCAAAGAAGGCTGGGCAGTAAAAGAAAGTGGACAAGCTGTGCTTGGTCAGACAAATTGGCGGAGGCGATGGTGCCGACTTGTGCGAGGTCCGCATGGGACATCTTGGTCATATTACAGGTGGTTCGATATCATCATTTATTGTTTTTTGGTACTTTTGTTAACGGCGGTAAAAACATAAGCTTACATGAATATTTGATGCAAGTTAAAGGCTTTAACGTGTACGATCATGGTCTCGAACATCATTAATATATTTATCAAAGAACGTGACAAGAACGTGAACCCGCAACCTGCCATCAAGTTTATATTGCGAAAGACTTTGGACCTTTAGCTTTATATAAAGATACCGCAGTCTTCTTGTCTCGCTCGAGTTTCCCATCTGAGCAATATTGTTCTAGTGATTTGATAACAATCGCATTACGCCTCAGAAAGCTTAAGCCTATATTTACTCAGAGGCATTTTGTTACTGACATGTGAAGGTTTCATTATCCTTGAAAAACATAGAGACGTAATCGTAAACTTAAGCTTAGATATTATAATTCTTTTGAGTGGTCAACCGTGAAATTTTTACCCCACAAGTTAGAACATTGTTTGCTTTGTACTTGTTTCCTTCCTGACTGAAACAATTTGATGTAAAATCTATCTCATTAATAATAGGGACACTATAAAAATATTCAAATTCGTGAACAGGCAAGCATTAAAATCATATGACGGTAGATCTGATGGTACATGTAGATTAAAAGTGATTAGCTCATCTGTTAAAGGTTATCTTGTAGATTTGAAATTTGGAGGTCTCTCGTCTAAATTCACCATGTCTCAAGTTCAACTCCTTTCATATAAATGGTCAAGTTATCACTGGCTAGGCTAGCTTCCCACCAGTTGGGGATCTTTATACAGTTTATGATTGAATTTGCAATGTTTGTTTGTGGTTTTACAGACACTGTGTCAACAATAATAGTTAGGCAACAGCCTGTAAGAGGGCACATACTGAAAGCTGTAATTCTGTACTGGATCGAAACATAGAAATCCCATCATTTCTATTGTTCTCCCAAAATTCCACTCATATTTCTATAACTCAACAGAAACATAGCCTGTGTCACAGCCGCCTCTCCCTGGAAAAAAAAATCAGAGATTTTTTTTACGGGGAGAGGTGGCTGTGACACAGGCTGCAGAAACAGAGAGAATGTTTTCTTTTTCTTAAGTACTAAATCCACCAATATGCTTGGTAATTGGGTCGGCTTGGCTTAGAAAATTATGTCATCAATGAAAGACCTTTTGCAGTTTAATAATAAATGATAACATCGAAGATTGTTTACTAGTTTAGGTACCATGTTGTTTTAGTTGCTTAAGTTCCACTACATATTGTAATTGTATATTCCTTTTTTTGTCTTTATTTTTCATCAAAATACTTTCCAGTGACATCATTCACATTATCCCCTTAATGCCCAACTGTAGGACTGTAAGACTGAATGGTTAAAAATGTATGATAAAACAGTGACAAGAACCAATTTGTTGTTTATTTTATCTTGTAGGAAATTAGAAGATATTACATCAAATCAACCGGCTGGAAGAATAGAACTTGATTCGACATGTAAACCTTTGTCTAAACATAAGTATTCGTTTGTCATCTTTGCTAGAACTTTATGATATAACAGACATCAGAGAGGCAGTGAGATCTGTGAGTTTATAGGGGAATCTTTGCTGATTTTCCTCATTAGCATAAGCGAGTCAGCTTCTGATGGTGATACTGAAATATATTGAAGGGTTATATTGCATGCTTAACTGTCGCAGGGAATATGAGAGCAATGCAGTAGGTCCTTTTTGTGCCTTATGTGTGTTTAAAAACTCAATTTTAAAAAAAGAATGAATGGGCTCATTGACACACCTGGAAAGTTTGCAGTTTTTGAAAACCAGTATCTCCTTCAATATTTCACCCAAAGAGCTAAAACATTAATATTCAACATGTACTAAGTTTTACAAGCTCTTTAAAGGTTTGTTTGGAGTCAATGTTTATCTGAGACGATGCGTTCTCTACAGACAGGCAAGGCAGTTATCTCTAATAGAGTAGGCCTGAATGACCGCCACTGTGATCTTTTACGGAAACTTGCCAAAATGCAGCCAGGAAGATGGGGTAAAACCTGTGATGGATAAGCATTCTTCTTGCAGACAGAGTTACATAGCAACACTCCTAACCATATCAAGCTGCGGAAACCAGGATGAGCTCCAACAGCCATCCCAGGCCAGGCATTGGCCCCTGTGCCTCTTGTGCTTGTGGCAGTGGAACATTCCCTTATTTGACCTATTCATTCATTCATTCATTCACTCATTGTGTTTATTTGTCTTTTTACTTAATATACAGTATTTATAAATGTTTTAATGTGAGGCGAGGTGACCTCTAGAGACCATCAGGCTTTTAGTTGAGGCCACCTCGTACGTAACAATATGGTTACATAAATAGTGCAACAGTGTGCGGCTTTGCCAGTGTGGTTACTTACTTGATATGTAGCTAATATTATTATATTGTACTTGTCTTATTACATCCTTCCTCTGTCAAAAATCAGAACACATACTTCTGTTTTTACTGTAGATGCTGCACGTGAACTTGAAGAAGGGGAAAGAAAGAAGAAGCCAAACTGCTTTGCCCTTGGTCCAGTGTTTGACAATTTTGCCAAGAGAACTTATTATATCAGTTGTGGTGAGTTCCTATTGTCCCCAGTCCACCTAAAGGCTGTTCAAGATCTAAAAAACTAGCTGTCAATGAGGGCATCTGTACCTGGCTAAGATTAAATTTGATCCTTGATTAATATTTATTTCCTCCCTGCCCCCAGCCTGTGAACATAGACATATTCTGTCACTTGTCTCTGCCCACATGTGAAACAAGAGCCAGAAAAAAAACCAGTTGCTCTCATGGGCTACCCTCACAAGAATGTCCAGTTTGAATAATTATTATTAGTAGCCCTTTGCCCTGACCTCTCAACCAAAATGTATACAGTCAAGTAAAAAGCTTGAATTACTAGAAGGCAACATTAAAACTTACAATGGTTTAAGATAGTTTCATTGCTGGGGAAATAAGAAAGCCATTGGCATTTTACTCAGTTTCCATGGTAAACAAATGTTAGGAGACAGTATTAAGTAGCCCCTACTGGATGGAATACTAAAACATGACAACGTACTGAAGTTTCCTTAACAATGCTTCCTTGGGTACTCATCTTAGTATGCAGGTTCAAAACTGCTTCACTGAGCCTGGGCTTTCACACACCACACTATAATGTCACGATACCTCCCTGTTACTCCATGTATTATTTGCCAAGAAGGAAAATTAATGGTTGCTGATGAGGTTTTTTACAAGCCACATCCAGGGGAGCAGGAATGTTGCAGTGGTGAGAGTGCTCACCTCCCACGTACCATTTTAGGCTCAGGATTAATTCTGGCCCCGTGCCATATGTAGGTTGAGTTTGTTGTTGGTGCTCGCCTTGCTCCGATGGTTTTCTCCAGGTTCTCCGCTGAGGTTATAGTTGTTTTGATACCATGATTTTGGTATCAACTGATATAGAGTGGTTATAATGACCCATCAAAATCTAAGTCTTACTTACAGAAATTACCAACTGGCCTAATTGCTCCTCTTATCATAGCCCAGTACAACAGAATGCTAGTAATGATCAGGTATAAAGTAAGCTAGGTGTTTACATCAAGTATTCATTGTAATACACAGAAAGTGTGGACGACAAGCTTAGCTGGATGGAAGTGCTCAATGCTGCTACTGAATCACAATCGGAGCCTCAAGACAAATTTGACAAGGGAAGAAAAAGTGTTCGACAAAGGCTGAACAGAAGGGTGAGCCTTTTTGTAACCAAATAGCTTGAAACAGTTTGGCACTTATAAAGGGGTTTCACATGGCAAAGAAGAAAACTTTAATTCGTGTAATGTAACTGGTTTGCTGACATTTTGCTTGCAAACGGTGATGAACTTAACTTAAACCTGCAAAAATTTGCTCGTCTCTCTCTTTTTTTTTGTCATCTGGCTTTTTGGCAGTTCTATAAATGATTGAGTAGAAAATAAAAGAAAATGGTGAACATTTTTGTAATTTAGTTTGCTACTTTTTCAACTCAAAATGACACTGGTCTAGATGCCGGTCTAGATGGGAAAATCTAGACTGCAGTCAATATCGATTTCGGCCAATCAAATTCATGAATTTGGTAGTTCCCAGTCCTTGTGAGACACAGCCATATAATAAATTTGATATTAGAAAACAACCCTGAGAAAATATGTGCACTGATTGGTTAAAAATCATGTTTCTATAACTCGATAGAAACACAGAACTAGCACAAACTGTTGACGTAATGATGGCATGAGCAAATAGAATTTACATTTTGATGATCAAAGTAAACAAGGTGTTTTCTAAAAGAAATACAAAACATGTTCTCTGTGTTTCTATCCAGTTATAGAAACACTTGTGAAAGTTTGAGAGAACTCGAAAAAGCTGTGGGAACATGAGGCGTAGCATCTCTCATTCTTCCAAACTTCCACTCGTGTTTCTATTAAATAATTAGATTATGAGCTCGAGATTTCTATCACGTGATAGTTGACGAGGGCACAGCCCGAGTCAACTATCACGCACAGAAATCGAGGGTGAATAATTTAATTATTGTTTTAGTATAAATCTACTAGTCGTTCAAAACTTTATCTAAACCCTCTTCACAGACGCTTTGAAAACGCCAAGAAGCGGCTGTCAATTGGTTAACAAGGGCACACTGCCACACTACTCACTATCTATCACAGGATAGATAGTGAGTAGCGTAGCCAATCAGAGAACAGCATTCGTGATAGAACGCTAATAGATTTATACTAAAACTCAATCGAAACATGGTACATGTTTTCTATTTCTTAAATAAAAAATGGGGGTTACCAAGCTCTTTTTTGAGTTATAAGGGCTTAATGCTAATATTAAGGGTGTTTTTAGCAGGTCACATTGTTGCTCTGGTAACCTATTATGCTACAAAGGTGACAGCAACATGTTTACCAATGATTGGGCAATTCTTTGATACCATTTTGGCATCAACTGATATAGAGTGGTTATAATGACCCATCAAAATCTAAGTCTTGGAAAATTACTTAAAAAATTAGTGCCAAAAGCAAATTTGCTCCCCAGCCCTTACTCTTAGTACATGTACGTGTAAATTTAAGGACTTTTAATTGAATTACAGCTCAAACAAAAGTGTCATACAGAGAGTATGATGATAAGTGATGAATGATACTACTTTAACCAAAAGTTAGGGCTAATGAGAGGTCAAAAGCTTTAGAAGAGTATAATATATATTGTAAGTTATGAAAACAAATAATGCAAAAAAAAAAAATGATCTACAGTGTATTCCTTCCCTACAAACAATTAGAAATGGAAAAGTTTTCTCAATCTCCTGCACCAAACCACAAGGTCTGTGGCTAATAATGCCAGGAGTATAAGTGGGAGGAAAAGCAGCCAAAGGTTGAAACTGTTCTAACTTAGGAGTAGTAGCTTGCATGTTTATTGGCTTAATAATTTTGCTCCTTTATTGATTTCATTTGGTCATTGCCGTTTCTTTATCAACAGTCCAGAAAACACACTGCTGGCAAGAAGAGGGGAAATAGTAGCAAAGAAGAAATATGTTTACATCCTCTTCAAAGGTTGGAGGTAAATGTTACTGAAGCAGCTCATTAATCCAATGTCAGTATTTACAAACGGTTAAATATTAGGTACCGTATAAACAAATAAACCACTGACTGACAAACAAATGACAAAATTAAGCCAATTAGAAACTCAGTCACACTCTGTCATCGTTTACAAATGTATGTTATATCATCCAGTTGTCAACAAAGGACATATGTGTTTAATTTATAAAGTGAAAACTCTTGCTGTGTTTCATGCAAAGCTGTAAGATAGTCAAAATACTTCATGCAAAAGCATTCAATGCTGTTAAATGCAATTTAACAAAGTTAACAACAAAGAGTAGCTGGTACCTCCAGTCAGCGGCATTCATATGGTATTGCAGGCTCAGCGCACTTTGCCAATGTACTAGCGTGTTCCAGCGTGGCAGTCCCTGTAACATTTTGGTTGTAGGATTGAGCAGTTTCCTGCACATCTTCGGTCTGTTCGTCGACATCTTTCTATGCCCCCTCCCCCCCCCCTCCCATCCCATTCCTGTCTCCAGCACGATGCAGTTGTTTATGTGGAAATATTTATCACCTGCACTTTCATTTTCAAGCAAAACAAATCCATTTTCATTATGAAACTTTTTGTGCAACTTGGAAGTGGTCCAGTGAACCACAAGAGACTGAGCTTTCTTTTCTTTATTCATAACTGCACTGTCTTGCTATCAAGTTTATAATAAAAGCCATGAACACAGTGAATTAACAAAGAGGTTATAAGATATCTTAAGATAACTTTCAGCATCATATCCATGGGTTGAGGTGTTTGCACACCCCCCTTCCCTACCCCACAGGAGTTGTTTACCTTCGCTTGCCTTATTCTGAAAGATCAAGCAGGCCTTTGGTTCTTGTACTCAAAATATTTCATCTCCACTGACAGTGTGCCAGGTTTCTCTCTTTTAGATAATGTTTAGGATTGTTCATACTTTGTCATTGTCTCATTTTACAGCAGTGGACAAATCTTTGTCGAATCATTGATTCTGAGGAATGGAAGAAAACTGATTCCAAGAATGGAATATCAATATCCCGGCTTAGCTTTACAAATAATGAAAAGGCAGCTGTCAAGGTAAAGATAGTCATAGATAGGCACGTAATGCGTCCAAAGGTCCGTGTGTCTACAGGTAGCTCTGCGCTCGTGTTACATACAGCACGTGTCTATAATGTTACATAACTTAAGAACTGATTATTAATAGTGACAGACCAAAAGAGAAAGCTTTTTATTTCCACCTTTTATTGGACATAGTGGGCTATTAGCTTTCAATATCAACATTTTTCCTTACCAGTTCCGTTACCAAGAAACGTTGCTGTGCTTATAATAAAATATCATAAAAAAATTGTGTTTCATGTTTAAGTCTGAAAATCTGAGAAAAATTTTAGATGCCAAGCTGCAACTCTGCAGCATCTCATAGTCATCAATTTTGCAGCGATATAAAATTTGTTAGCTTATAGATTGGCCTCCCAATAGTAATCTTATTGTTAACGCAATTCTTATTTTTGCTAACCTGTGTAGCTTCTGTATTATTTATTTAAACGAAATTCTGGATATTTTTTTTTTGCCCTCGCCCAAATTTTCGCGTGACCAGCAGGCGAGTAACTTTTCGGTCGTGCGGGAATGCTTGCTAAGCAGGCTATATTTGTATTGACGCAACTGCTGTAATGAAAATTACAAAGATATGGGTACTATGTTTGAAAACGCCATTCCGTGTGGAAAGGCTCGTTTAGATTCAAAAAGATAATTTTATGCAGTCTAGAGCTTTTGAAGGGAAATGTCATAAAAACTCTGGCAGTGTCCACACTAAGCCGAAGAAAGTTGAAAACGCTGCTTTATTTTTTCAGTTAGGCCTACCGTCCGCACTAATCCGTCACGAAAACGGAGCTTTTCGAAAACGGTTAGGCCTACCGTCAACACTAATCCGTGACGAAAACGGTGCTTTTCGAAAACGCTCTTCAACCCGGAGGAATTTGAAAACGCCGGCTTTTCGTTTCCTTGTGAACGGAAAACATTTTGAAAACGGAGCTTTTCGAAAACGATGACGTCACGATAATCATGTGATTTCCCTGAACGAGTTGTCCTCAAACACAAATACAAAATGACCGGTGATTGCTGCGTTTTTAAATTCCTGTGGCTTAGTGTGGACGGGGCCTCAGTGCACTTAGTTTTCCATATTTTCGATAAACGCTTTAAGCTTACACTTGTCTCTGAACAGTCCATTATCCCTCTTGCTGCCTCATTAGCATTAAGGTATGGGAAAGTCCTCCCTGTCGAGTAAACGACAGAGAGAAGCACGAAGTGCTGGAGAACCAACAAAAGGGAGGAAGGGTGGGTCGAGTTGTAATTGCCCGTGACTTGTTAGCTTAACTGATGCAGCTGCGTATCATTAAGTTGTTTATATAACGCTACTGACGTCATCACAAGGGATCTTGAATATTCTATGAAGTTTGAATAGTCAGTCAGTTTGAAGTGTATATATATTTTTTTAACTACAGGTTGAGGGAGTTATTCCAGTTCCTCCAGACATTGTATATGATTATCTGCGGCTGGCAATGCAGAAAGGTGGCAAGGTGAGAGAAAATACCTTGATATGTCGGCCTTAACCCTGGTCTTAATACTAGGTGATTTATCTCTTGGTGGGGGGTGGCTTAAAGGGGTTTAAAGAAACCGTTAGAAAAAGCAATCGGACAAGACACTACTGAAAGGTTCGTTTGACGGATATATTGTATGATTCTGATTAAGCGTTTTTATCTGTACCCTTTTAACCCCTAAATCCGGAAATTTCGGTAGGAGGTGAATCGGCTCAGACAATTGTGTTCCCAGAAAATCCATTCGGAAATTGTTAAGCACCTCCAGGAGTGTTCCTCTTACCGGAATGTCGGAAAAATGTCCGTGCCGCTTGAACATTTCTTTCGTTTCCAGGCTTTCTTTGGGGACCTTCGTGGGGTTTAAGTTGTTTTTAACATGACGTCGTTTAGCTGCATGTGAGTGTGGCGCTTGAACATTTCCTCCGTTTCAGGCTTTCTTTCAGGAGGACCTTCGTGGGGTTTGAGTTGTTTTTAACATGACGTCGTTTAGCCGCATGTGAGTGTGGTGTCTGTTTCTTCAATTCAAACGGACCCGCCACAGAAACGCAAGCACTTGGTCCCGGGAGACTGAATAGTGTGTCTGCCTTTATCACTCATGCTCTCCCTATATTGACCCTGTATACAGGAAACATTTCCGCTATGCGTGCATGTAGTTTTCCTGTAAGCGACAAGATCAAAACTCACTTGAAATTCATGTTTCTGCAAGCCTTGTGATCTCATAGTGACCGAAAATTTATGTAATTCTTCACAATTAAAAGAGCACCAACGACCGTGGTGTCTTCTTTGTCAAAAAAATTCGATTTCGGCAACTTCAAATACTCAGTCAGCCCTTTGACTATAAACTTTGAACTTAAGTCTGCTGTTTTGATTGAAAAACCGGAATGCGAATATATCGCATCAGTTTTAAGACATCAAAGGTGAAGGTTTTCCATAAACGCATAACTGATGGTCTTAAATGAGGGTATACTACAAGATGAAAACGACTTTTTATCATAACTGCTCTCTACTCAACATATAAAGACGCTTATATTTTCTTTTCAGCTAGACCAACCATTTCGCGGTGAAGAGGTGCTACAGAAGATTGACGGTACAGTACTATTTGTCGATTTCTCTTCCTGTTGATACGATCACTAACGGGCCATGAAAATTTAGTTATTAACGGGCTGGCCGTATTAACGGTGTAGGGTCAAATTTCATGACTGGTCTAAATTCTTTGACTTCTTAGCAGACAGATCACAATTGCACTTCTAAACAACTGTTCTTTAATAGGCATCCGTGGAATGCAGATATAACTTTTTTTAAAAATTGAAACTTCAATCAGGACATGCTTGGAATACGCGGTACCTGTTTGGAGCCCTTATCTCGCATTCATGCTTTAGAGAGTGTACAGAGAAGAGCATCGCGACTTGCTCTTAATCAACGGAAAGGGGAGATGTCGTATGAAGACCGTTGTCAGCTGCTTAAATGGCCTACTCTATTTGACCGTAG
>Ga0126338_10000418_pt1 | contig 22434 bp, 9 predicted proteins | sample OrbCmetagenome_2_FD_92529 | JGI IMG/M metagenome (GOLD analysis project Ga0126338, IMG submission 92529) | Coral microbial communities from Petempiche,Puerto Morelos, Mexico - Orbicella C C metagenome | ecosystem: Host-associated > Invertebrates > Cnidaria > Coral | place: Petempiche,Puerto... | reverse complement strand
GTACTGTATTTTTTATTTTTTTTCTATCCATTATTTCTCTCAGCTTCATTATTTACAATCTCGTAATTATCGATTTAACATTCATCTACTTACAATAACTATACAGTGAACAATCAATAATTTTTAGCTTTAAATTCTACTATTAATGACCACTATTCATTTCGACAATACAAAAAACAGTTAAGTAACGTTAGATCTACATATAATTTCTTATACTTAAAAATTCACTGAATATAAGAAGAAAATTAAACACTGCTTTTGGATAACTTTTGGATTGAACCAGCATGCAAATGTTTAGTGTAGCTGTAGTATTTCATGAAAAGCAGCGTGTAGTTAAATTTCTTCGTTATATTTTTTCCATATGGTTCAGAAGTAACATCAAACAGTTTCTCTGCGATGGACGGATTGAACTGACTTCTGTCAACTGATAATCTCTTTTAAATTTTCTTTTACAAAAGCATGGTCGGTAAAAATATGGTCGATTGAGTCCTTTTTACCACAACATATACATTCGTCATCTGGGTGGATACCATAAGCAAAAAGTTCTCTTCTTGACGATAAATAATTCCTAATAGGTCACTTTCGATACATTAAAATTCAGCTTAATAGTGAGGCCTAAAGGACACAAACAAAAGAAATGAACAAACATGTCATTCAATTCTCTTTTTTTGTGTCCTCTAGGCCACACTGCCCAGCTGAATTTTAATATATCAAAAACAGTCTATTGAATGAGCCTAATTTAGTTTGAAAGCGATTTAAAATGTTCATGAACTCTGATCACATGACAAATAATCATAGTTTATAACATCATACAAATATCTACCAACGTGTAAAATCTGATTTCTTTGCACTTCCAGCTTGGGAAGATATCGCAACTAGGATCCAGGCTTACAGTTAAAGGAGAAGGTTACTCCAAAAAACGTATATTTTTTGTCAATGCTAGTAAAAACCTTGCACCAAGTTTAGCCACTCCACCGTGAGTTTCAGCCTCTAAAGTACAGGTTTTCCTGGTGAAATTCGTCTCCAAAGAAACCCAAAATTCGAACATCGTTGCCGCCATTTTGAACAGTACTCAGCAGCCAGGCCGCGTTTTCGTGACGTCATTCCGTCCGAGAGATTTTGTCCAAATGGCTTCCGAAGAGCCCTTTAACCACTTTGGGTTATGGCTGCTCCTGAGCCACATTATTTTGAGCCAGACATGTTCCAAACTCCGAAATGATAGCATTGAAGATAGTGAAGAGGATAATCGCTTGGAAAAAAAAAAAGATTTTGCTGACCTTGTGTGAATCTTCGTCTGCCATATTTAATTTAAAAAAAACCCGCTGACCTAGAAGCCCGGCTGCATGCATCTTGCACCCATTATCTGCCCCAGTTGAGAGGGAGATCTGGCTTCTTTTTCACAGTAAATTAATAAATGTTCTACTAAAACACTGTGAAATATGAAAACAAGACCAATTTAAGCACTAAGGGCTGCTCTGATTTCTCAGAAATGACAGAAAACTAGAAATTGCTCAGAATGAAAAATGCAGACAGCAGATCGAAACGAAAAGAATACAAGAAGTTGCCAAAAATTGGCCGCGCAACTTGTATTTTCTGTGTCCCTTGTGATTTACTCCAATTAAAAATTATTATTATAGCGGAAGGGTTGCCAAGCGGAGCAAGGAAACTCATGAATTCAATTTTCTCATGGTTATCATGGCTAGCGGTATTGCTCGTGGACGCGTACACACGACGACGACGGCGGCGTCGCGCAAGATGGCAGCCATGCTCCAGCTAATAGGTTGACAGAGACATGCAACCTTGGTTTATAACGTCCTTTTTTGATACTGGACATCCATGTTATGGCGCGTCAACTGAGACCTGTCAAAACAAGGAGTCTGCTGATCAGTATTACGTTACCATATTTCGGGCTCAAGTTTAGAGCTCATCGAGGTCACGTGTTGCTTTGAATTTGACCACTGACCAAGTGCAGGTTTTCGATTGGATCGCAGGCTCATGTCAGGTTAACTTGTTGTAAACAGGGGCCTGTTTCTTGAAAGCCCCAGAAACTTTTCGGGCCCGTAAAACCATTTTTAGTTAATCGGTATTTAAAGATAGAGCGGTGTAAACGCCTGAAACTTCTTGTACGGAATGGAACCTCTGTTTATATTAAGAATATGTGAATAAAACAGCTTTGTAATCATAAGGTTTGAGATTTTGCAACGGCTTTCCGGGTGCGAAAACTTTTCGGGACCTTCGAGAAACGGACCCCAGGCCTAGGCCTGGGTTGCTTGGAAGCCGGTCATCGCTAACCCAGGATTATAAAAGTTAGCCGAAGTATAATTTTTCTTTTGTTTTGTGTATTTTGAGGACCTTGAGATTATTGAAACTCAAAACAGAAGGCCAAACAACATAAACAGACCACCTCACCGTAAAGTTACAAAACTCAAATCAAAATTCTTGCTTATCCTGGGTTAGCTTAATCGGGCTTTTAAAAATGTTGCCAAGGAGTTTCGCTGTTAGGCTTAGCTAAATCTATATATTACATTGAACTCGCTATCTCTTTTCTGATTGGCCAAAAGCGTACAGTGAATTTTTTAAATCAGCGCCTGTGACGTCATCTAGCTGCATATTATGTAACAAATAAAGAAGCCTAAGCCGTGTATTACACTGTGATAAAACACGACGGGCGTTTGAGAACACGAGACCGGAAATGTAGAAAACACGAGCTGCAGGCGAGTGTTTTATACTGGCATTTCCGAAGTGTCTGTGAAGAGGATTTAGATTAATTTTTGAATGACTAGTAGATTTATACTAAAACAATTAGATTATTCGCCCTGGATCTCTATGCGTGATAGTTGACTCGGGCTGTCCCCTCGTCAATTATCACGCGATAGAAATCTCGATTTCATAATCTAATCGCTTAATATCACATACTGCCTACCAATTGGGCACATAGGTGTGGTCACAAAGCATCATATGCAACTTCAGTAGGGAAGGAGGAATGGTTGACTTCTAGGATCGACTAACTATTAATGTTTCTCTCAATAAATTTGAGAATCAACTTACCATGAAGTAGTCCCTGCAGAAAACTCACTTTTCTGTTATGGGTTAGCTTACATTGAGTGGGTTCCTTGAGTTTTTCAGCCTTTGTACGATATACATTGTAGGAACTGATACAGATTCAGATGGCCTGTTAGATGGCCATACAAATGCTTCAGGATTTCTTTAACCTTTCGTCCTTCTTGGATATGGCCGGCGCCAATGAAGTTTGATTTAACCAAGCCCCATTCAGCAGGCGAAAGAAACTGTACTGTTCTGACGTCACCGGTTTGTTCATTTGAGAGGCACTGGGTTCAAGTCAGTTTTCTCACTGGACAGTACACCGCACTGATGTTCACAAAAAGGTGCTTAACCCTATTCAGACTGGTCCTTTTTTTGGTCTTTTGACGTTTGTGTGGGGTGGTGGAGGCTTTTGACTGTGATTAAAAGAGTATTAAAGTTATGACATTAAAGTTATGAAATTTTGTAACAAATCGTAATACTTATAATCACAAGAGTAGACCTAGGAACGACATTTTCTTGCTCCACCCTGACTTAGAGAACTTTCTTTGAAAATATTTTACAAGATTAGACCAATGTTTTTGTAGTCAGCAGTTTCAAGTGATAATTATAAGATGCATTTCCTATTTTGATGACACTTATTATCTATATCTTTTATTTATTACGTCTTTTTTTAAATTATTACACCTTTATATAACAGTAGTCATCAAGAGAAGATCAAGATAAGAGAGTGAATCTCCCATATAAGCCTTATACACAAGGCCGATCCCTCTTACGGTGGGTCAAAACAGTTTCCAGCAGTTAGATTTTGATGGGTCATTATACCCACTCTTTATCACTTGATGCTACAATTTTTTTATCAAAAAACTGCCCAATCATTGGTAAAAAAGTTGTTATCATTTTCGTGACAGAATAGGTTACCATAGAAACGGAATAATCTGCTAAAACACCCTTACTTACAGCGTTAGGGGCTTATAATTCAAAAACGGCACGGTGAAATTTTTTGATATTACCAATTTTAATAAGCTTGATAAGACGCAACTTCTGGGAAAGTTTAAAAAAAAACTGTACATAGGGTTCAGAGACACCTTAAAGTTTCGAAAATTTAAGGTGGCTCTGAACCCTATATACAGAATTTTTTAAACTTTGCCCAGGTGTTGCGTGATTTTAACCTTATAACATATCATGTAACTTGCCCAGGGCTGGTCATAAGTGCGGGAAAAAAATATTGCAGAAGGCTAACAAGTCTTCTTTGGGATGGGGTACAGCTCTTTTGAAGAACAGACGAGCTCTAGATTTTAGACTTTTTTCGTGCACAGAGCGTGTGTCGCCTAATTTATTTGAACAAAATTTGGGCTACAATGCTCTTAATACAATCTTGGACTAATGTAACCCGCCTGAGTCGCACTTGTGTCACCATTATAAGGCAGGTTGGAGAATTACCCTTTAGTAGACAATGTATCGAAGAGCTTTTGGACAAAACATGAACATGTTACGTATTTTCTCAGGAACTTTAATTATGGTTATTGCTATAAAATGGAACGGGAAGATTTCGCGGGACTTAATTTTTGTGATTTGGATTTAAAAGGAAACACATTTGGCGAAAATTGTCAAAATGTCGGTCTTCATCAAGATGCAGCTGGTCTCAGAATGGGCACAGTTAATTTTCCATAGCTATAGTTCCCGAAAAAAGCAGAGCTATCAGGAGTATTAGTATAAGGAGATGCCAAAAATAACTTAAGTATTGTCTTTACTTGTGCTCGCTACGAAGAAAACATCTTTTCTGGTACCGCGGGGTTATCACTTTACCATGTAAAACTACTAAATCTTAAGAAATTCGGTCTGAGAAAATAAGAAATTGAAAACCGCCAACATTTTTTATCAGCTGTCGCTTATTGATCGCAAATCGAAATAAAAACAAAGTCGATGACGAGAGATGTCACCAAATATTCATCCATTCATTTGAATGTTAGGACACAAACGCTGCAAGTAACTAAAAAGTAAAGTTTACCTAAAGAAAGCTATTTCTTTAAATATGTTTTTAAAAAATTGAAATTCGAAAAACTTGTCAAAATGTGTGTGCCATGGAAACATCAAGATCCCTGGCCATTGACGTGTCATGCCAGATTGTTCCCAGAAAACGTCTAGGAAAATTTTGAGGTCATTACTTTTCTGTTTTAAAAAAAGTTACCAGCTTTTTTTCTTTTAGTTTCTTGGTTCGTTGGGACAGTGTCACGGGCTGCGCATGAGCAAGATTACTTTTTCCGTATCGGCTAAGAATTCCTCTCTAGAGGAGATATTTAACTGCAATGTGTTCATTAAGAATAGGGGAAAGTAGCCTTTTTCTCCAGTACATCTCACCATGCAATACACGAATTAAAAGCTAAGTGAATGCATATTTCGTGTTACGTTAAGATTTTAATGCTACGATTCGATAAATAGCCAAAAAATCATGCCATATTTCAGTAGAATAACCCTCAAGTTGACTGTTAACCATCTCAAACCACACGCTGTTTTTGAATGAATGCTTGAATGCATCCTTTATTTAATTTCCGTATCAGCTTAAAATTTCTCTCTAGAGGAGATATTTAACCCGTAATGTGTTCATTGAGAATAGGCATAATATAGGCATAATATCTCCTCTAGAGAGGAATTTTATTCATTTATTTTGTTTTTCAATTATTTTCTTTAGCGTATCTCCACAGAATTCTACAATCAATTCTTCAGTTGAAAGCTAAGTGAACACAGATTCTTAAGACAATTGTAATAAGGAATTCAAGATGCGCTGAGTACCTCAACAGAGCAAACCTCGGCATTTATTGCTTGGAAGCACCATCTCTAGGGCTGACAAGCGGCCACTAAACTGGCCCAAAACAACAACGAAATATTTTTTTTCCAACTTATCCCTTTATGAAAGCTTTATCCCTGTGTTTTAATAGCATGGGCTATTCATCGCAGTCAAATTTCCCTTGTTCACATACCACGACTGGCTCCGCTAGTAGACGCCATTTTGAATTTGCCGAATTCAAACTTGAAAATTCCGCCTGAGCGTTTCAACTTTTTATCGAAACGTCGCACCTGCGGAATTCATGACATTGTCCCTTTAACCTGAGTTTATGCCAGTCTTACTTGCCATGGAAACTGATGAGGTTTAAACGTGTTCTAGTAGCTACTTGCTAAGATGAAAAAAACCCCTAGAAATGCCAGTAATCTCTAAAAAAGAAAGAACACGGTGGTTAAGAGTTAGAAAGATTGAGATGGAATCTACCAGAAAAACTTGAAAAATGCGGGCCAAATGTTTCAAAATTTACCATCCACGGAATAGGTTCATAAATACAACTCACCCTGGAAAAGAAATCATCCCAACTTAAGCAAGCGCAAGGGAAGCGGTTTGTACTGTTTTAAAATTGACTAATCACAAATCGAGTACTACTCAAGGATACGATTATAGTGTACGCAATGAGCTTCTATCAAGTGCCATCCACGCTGTCATCCAACTTGAGTGATAAAAGAAAAAAAACATTGTTTCGCGTTCTCTGTTGCAATATTATTTAAAACTTGGCCTTTCAAATGTTGTCTTTGATATCTGAGCAACTTCTTCCTCTCGTTCACAACTAAAATCGTAACGAGAGAATTTAGTGGAAATAAGAGTTGCTGTGATTTTGTGCCCACGTCTTTTTTAAGTTCCCCACAGGACAGAGAACGTTATACCGTGCGGAAAGAAATAGCAGTTTATTTTTTTATTTTATTTTATCATCATTATTTTTTTGTATTCAAACCAAAGCGTAGCTGTTACGCGCTAATGGATTGATGGCTTGGCATTCGCAAAGTTCTCACTGAGCCAAGATAGTGTGTCATAGCCTCGAGCTAAGAAAATTGTCATGGAAAATACACACATCGTGGTTGGACCGCAAATGAACGCAGCTGGTTAATTCTTGAGAGTGCATTCTTCGTCATATGACCAGCTACTGCAAAAGATTGAATAGGAGCTTCAGAAATTAGCGCCAAATTGCTTTTTTGGAAAATGTCGTTATAATTGATATTATTAAAAAATTATCTTAGCGGTAACAAACCGACGTAATAGATCACTCTTATCGGTTGAAGATAACGTTCAATCTTCAAGTAGGTCGTTGAATTGATTTTTTTTTTTTAGACGCGTCCACTTAAGCTTTTTGATATGTCGTGAATCTCTTTTGTTTGACGGCTCCATTCAGTCCACCAACCCTCTGGCACAAATTTCCGTTTCTCTTTGAAATAATTTAAGCTTTCTGAAAGAAAAAAAAAAAAAACACTGAAGAGATACAATCACGCTATGTGGCAGCTCTCATAAGTAAAATGTCGACTTAAAACAAAAGTCTTAGCCTCTTAAATCATGTCTCTTTTTGTCCGCTTTAGTGGATACCTGTACCGTGACGGTACAATATTCTACTGTCTCTGTACTCGGTTGCACAGTGAAGCTTTCCTATGAACATAGCAGATGTGTCTCTTAAATTATTTCGTGTTATTTACTGATTCTAGTGATATTCCGATTTAGCTCAGATCTGATGAAACGGACGACGTATTGCTAGCGCGCGTCAAAACAACATTACAGCTTATTAGCACCTTTTGAATAAAAACTGTGTCTATAAGCGTGTTTTTAAAGTATTAACATTCCTGCGGATTTGCAGCCACCTGCGACTGGAGTGAATGAAAACACCAGTAACTTGTGAAGTTGGAATTCATGAGTCATACCGACAAACTCAGTTGTATGCATCTATCAATATCAACCTTATTGTATCCCCTGAGTCACAGAAGGAATGTCAGTAAATATCGAACAAACGGCTCCACTTTACAATGAAGATACGTGTCGATGGTGTTAATTGAGTTTGTGGCCTTACTTCTTAGTTTTACACTTGTTTTCGACGTTTCACACGTTACCTGTAAAGAACATAGCTTTTTCATTGTGTTTTGCCTTGAGGTTTGAATATTTAATGAAATTTCACAAAACCTTTGTCCTTTAGAAATGTTTTCGTTGCGGCAAAGCAGATATCACGAGTAAGTGAGGATCCATTCTTTAACCCATGGAGTGTTGACAATGATGAAAGTTGTTTCTTTGAAGTTCGATCAAATTGTTTGCTAAACACTTTCAGAAAGAACGAGTCAATAAATAAAGATATTATACAACGAATGGTTTATATATTCAATTTATGCATGGCAAAGTATCCAATTTACTTAAAATACTCGTTGTTTATTTAGCGTGGAAAAAACTCGCTCCTTTCCCTTATCAAAAGAACAAAAAGAACTCGTCTTGCGCTATTAAGTATAATGATACCGAGCTAAAGACGACAGACAATTCAGAACTAAATTAGCGCAGCGAGAGATCCGAAGACTCGACAATTATCTCAATGGTTTTGTGGCGCAATACTATTACCCTGTAATTAGATTGAGTAGCACACACTTTTAAGAACGCTTTATAAACCAACAGATTAAATGTTTCTTGCGGAAATAGCTGCAATTAGAAATGATTTGGGATTAGGCAGCTTCTGTGAAGGATCTCTAGAAAGAACGAAGAGTGCGCCAAAAATGGCAGAAAACAAAAGTAAGCTAGTCAATCTGATATATCATTACGTCAGAGCAACTGAACACGTTTTTTCTTATAACTTAACGTCATTAATGCTTTACTCTTTTGCATAAAAGTGCTATGTTTGGTGGTACAATGTACAATGGAGTGTTAAGAAAGAGATTTACTCAAAGGATTAGCGACGATACAATGAATCTTCCACAAAACAAACTTTTGAGTTTGTGCAAGCGACCTAACCGTCTTTGTTTTATAAACATACTCCGAAGCCATCCATTAAAGGCTATTGTCCGCCAGGCTAATTATCCATGACCCGTAACTCCTGTTAATATAGTCTATTAACGGAGCCACCATCAAAATGAACCAAGCTTGTGGTGTTTATGGAAAGGATCCTTTGTAAAGAAAAGATAGCCAATACTACGAATTTAATACGGGGAGGAAATTAATCAAATGTTGACAAGGTGATTTGGCGAACACCCAAATTTAAATTTCAAATGATGCTGCTGTATGGAAGTTTTGTCTTGTTCTTAATTAACTCCGTGTACGAGTTGAAAACAAAGATTCCTGTCTTCTAGGGCCATAACACGCAGCCGTTAACTCCACCCAGATATTAAGCAACATTTGTCCTGCGAAATTATCTTTAATTTCACCCTTACCCAATTGAAACTGTGACCACGAATTAGCCCCAAATTGCACTTTTGGCCAATAAAACGCCAACTCAATCGTTTCTTGCCACTTTGGAGCCATTAAAGGATATTCCAAATTATCTTTCTATCTGTATTCATGGCTAATTATATGCGAAAATTGGGTCTTGAAGGCCATTTAGTAATTAGTCCATTAAGTCGAAAGCAGAACAAAAACAACATGCTAGCGAATTAGCATTTCTAAAGCACCTGACCGAAACGGGGAAAGCGCTGTATTTAGTCTGTTTTATAAGAAATTGGAGACCAAGATTTGCTTAAAATAGACCGGTACCATTGCTTATGCAACTAAAGCGCTATTTAGCCATATTGGATGACTTTTCTTTGAGTACGAATCAACAAATTCAGTTATGATGTAAGTGCGAGAGTGGTTGAATAACATTTTCAAGTGCTTGAGTACTCTATAGAGTGAGATAACACCAACGATACGATGACAAAGCTAAGTATTATGAACTAGAAAAAATGACTTGCAGGTGTCGGCAGCATAGTTTTAAAACGCTGAGCGCTTCTAAGTTTTCGGCGGCAAAGCCGGCGAACTCTTTAGAACTGTGCCAATTTATAGACGAGAAAAATTGTCCTTTGTTACCTGCCAGAGAGCTGTTTCCAAGCACCAATTAACAGCGCTGTTTTATTCTCTTATAGTTTGAAACGCATAGCCCGCGTGAAAACAAGAAAGATATTTTCTTTTCAGTGGGACAAACATAAAACAACACCACCCGAAAGAGCTTTTCACACTATCCGCTGTTCATGTTAAATGCTACGCGTGCGAGAAGCGAAAGCCCCGGTAGTTGAACACAAAAAAACATCTCAGCGCGCGAAAAAAAAAAAAAAAGGGAAATCTGTGTATTGTTCGTATAGGTGCAGTTATCTCGATACGCCCGTGTTAATATTAACTATAATTTGCCTCAATTAAACCACTTCTCGCAAAACAAGTATTTGAAAGAACTGATCGTTGCATCGTCATCAGAATGTACGTGAAGTATGCTCGCTCGTTTAGTCATGGATAATCGAACTACCCGTCGAGTTCGAGTAAAATACCAGGGTCACAGTTTTATTAAAGCAAGGCGCAAGGAAACTAGTTTAATTTACCTATGATGGTAGCGTTGACTGCAATGTTTATCGAACATTTGCCGTTGAGCGAACGTAATGTTAAAAGCAAGTTTTATTTGTTAACTTTGATAAAGAAATTTTATCTATGCATCACATCCGCTGAAGACATTAGTTACTTCATTTCGGGATAACAACAGCTTAGGCCAGCTTGTTTGGACAGTTCTCTCCTCGCGTCGACTACATACAAAGTTTCTTAAAGCATAACATAACATGTTTACCTAGAAAACGATAAGTATTCATATATACAGGTAGTTTATCGTTAGGGTTCCAGAACTTGATGGGCATTTTTAATTTCCAATTGATTAAAACTGGGCAAATTCCAGTGATTAAAATAATATCAACACTGCAGGACTATATATTACGACTCTGACTGTCCGTCAAGCTTTGAATAAAGAAATATTTCGACGCCGGTACTTAATTGATTCGGCTGAATCGTGCTTGTGAACTTTGTCCTGTTTTAATTTTACAGTTTTGAAGAAAATTCCAGATAAAACGCCATCTCTCAAGTTTAACGTTTCGTGTTTAAGCCTGGGGACCGTTAGGTATTCTCCGTTTTTATTTCTCTTAAAGACCTCCTGTGGTTTGCTACCTGTTAAGAAACATCCTCAATACCTTTAACTGTCTCTATCACCTGCTTTAACATGTCAGTCTTTGGAAAACTTTTATTGTTTTTAAACGTATGTGTTTCCCGGCCTTGGACGGTTTTTATATGCAACTTAAGCTGCAATCTCGAGGCCGTTTAACCTATAAAATTTTAATGAAAATATCTTCCTCGTTAAGTGAAAAGAAAAATGTTCTGTTTTAGTTGATTTTGACTCACATAAAACTATACATTTTTTTGTTTAATTTTCACGAGCTAGACAAGCATGTTATAAAGTCACTTAGGCTCGTCTGACAACCTACGGATAACAGCTTCCCTGGGCGAGCCATCGAGGGAATGTTTCTGGGCTTTTTCCATAAAAGTTCCGCCGAATCATCAAATATTCATCATACCATTCGGATGGGTTCTGAGGATGCCGGTAGACCTCTTAATTCGGCAATCAAGACTGTAAGCCATGAGCAGTTGGACGATAAAAACGCCGGGGTTACGCCCGAGTGATAACACTCGTCGAATTAAACATAATGGGCTGGTTTTTTTGTCCGGAATCATTCACATGCATACACAAGACACATATCTAACACAACAAACAATGACCCGACACAATGGGCGTCCAGTAGGCATTATGAGTATGTTGGTTTTGATAATGGACTTTCAAGCACGCAGCCATACCGAAATGCTTTGACCCTCCCAGTTTAAGACAATTTGTGGGTTTTTCATCCTCCGATTCTTGCGGTTAGCCATAAAAGAGGGCGATGCTGAGACTTCATAATGGTAGAGCCTTTCTTATATGTCTCGCCCCTAGGCGAGGGTTTTATGTATTTCTACCGTAAATCATTGAGGTCCGGCCCAAGAAGTGAAACAATGCAAAATATCATTGTGATGACGAAGTGTTTGTTTAACTCTCGAGGAAAGAACAATGAAAATATCTCTTTCAAACCACTGGCAGAAACAAGAAAAGTCAACACAAGGGGTACTTTACATCAGTCTCTCTTACACATGCCGGTTATTGAGAAAACATCATGGTAATCTACGCGAGCCAATCTCTTAATCAAAGCCGAAGAAAAGACAGCATTAAGCACAAAACCTCTTATAACTGATAAGAGTCCTTTATTCACTTAACAGATACTGTGTCATTGCTAAAATGTTATTGATACTCTCTTAAATAATAGATATAAGGAAATCTAAACTATTACTCCTTTTGAGGTATACTTACAAACGGCGCGTATATTGGGTGCTTATTGCAATCGGCCTGGTCACATCGACGAAATTTTAGGAACATTTAACACAGAATTAAACTGTGATCGAGGAAGAAATTTAGTTGTTCGGTGAAGAGACTACATTATACCAATATCTCTGCGATATAAGCTAATACGTGTATGTATTGAATTTTAAGGACGGTTTACACATCTTAGCTATGTGAAGGTGACATCAACTGTCACCAGTGTGACCAATTACCAATTGATGCTCCAATCTGTTCTCTCTTGAGTAGCATATGCTATATGAATAGACTCAAAGCTACATTTAAAACTCTTGTACTAAAAGATTTCTTCTCTGAGTTAAATTATACATGCTAGCCGGGTTATGACACAAATAAATTATATTTACAAAATTAAAAACTTTACAGCTTTAACAAGATTTTCTGGGGAATCATAACTAGTGTTCTATTCTGATAACCTTCCCACTAGTTGCATAAACGTTTTTTAACTAGCCTAAACCAACTCGTCGCTCTGTACACTTAACTTTATACAACTGAGTATTTTTCATGAAAGTCATTCTTGAAATTGATAGTGATCACATTCTTTGGCATCGCTCTGTGAGGAAAGGAGTCTTAAGACACCACTGGCCCAAAGTTGGCGTTGGAATAGCTTGTTTAGACTGACTCGCCAAAACCGCCAGGCTAGCTGGAGTGTCCGCGTCATGACTTCCCGTGCCGGTAGTCTCTGAATTTGACCAAGCGTCTGTGTTAGAGCCGTTTGATGATCCTGGTCTGCTTTCCGGTTTGTTTGGTCCATCAACCGAGTTGTCTTCGTTTGCTTTGACATTCTTTTTACACTTAGATCGTCTGTTCTGGAACCAGATTTTCACTTGGGTCTGCGTCAGGCCGAGATATGCGGCTAGTTCAGCGCGTTCGGGTAAAGCGAGGTATTGTGTCTTCTGGAAACGTTTATTCAGTTCTCGGAGTTGAAAACTTGAGTAGATTGTTCGTGGTTTCCGAATCTTTTTCCCCTTTCCGTTTAGCCTCGGTTCGTCACATGGTCCTTTCAAATCTGCAGTGATAATGTATATAACTATGTTAAAATTTCCACAGAATCTCTAGAAAGCGGCCCAAAGTGATCCTAAATTGTATCATTTCGCCGTTCAACTTATCAAGCGAAGAGCAACAGAGTACTTTAACCGTTCATTTTAGGCTAATTTTGTTGCCATTTGACAATGCAGTTTAACACTTCGAAGGTAGTTTGACAGAGTTTTCGAGTTCACTAACTTCCCTAATTTCCGACAACTTAGGCGACCACAAGAGGATTAAACGCGGTAAATAACTTCCGAATCTACCCTAGGCGAGGAAGTTCAAAATTGCTACTTGAAATGACACAGAATGAGACTGACTCATACAGATTTGAAAGTTGACTCACCGTCGTGAGGAGAGTCGTGCGGCGCACCAAAACCCTGTATGGAAGGCGACAAGTACGGATGATGCGAGAGTGGGTGATGGTTGAGCACGGGCGGCATCGGAAAGGAATTTCTGGCGTTGCAGGCGAGCGGGTAATCTTGGCTAGGTGGAGGGTGATGATAATAACGCATCGCCGTGTACGGGTTGTAATTCGGAGGAACAGGATTGTAGCTGGAGTAACTGTGCGGACCTGGTGTCGAAGGCAACTCCATGAAGGCGGACTTGCAAGGCGCGGGAGGCTCAAAGTACTCGGCTTGGAAGTTGAGGTTCATGTGGCAGCGCTAACCGAAGAACGGCTCAATTATAACAAGTCCGCACTCGCAGATGTGACAAATTGACAACTCGCTGTTCACAACCTCGATATGAGACCCGAGTAACCACCTGACTGGTTGTTAAACAACAAACCTTGAGGCCACGCGTGCATGTCTGGTTAATATGTATGTTTGCGAAGCGGAGTCGCGCAAGAATGGCTTATGCAAATCTAATTGGCTGTTATGATAATATGGCTCTAATTACATTGTATTTTATCTTCTAATAGCTTTCGCGCACAACAAAAGCAGCTGCTGTTGTCAGTGAGTCTTTATCATGACTGTATAATTTGCCATTGTTGATAAGGCTCAGTAACCAGAGTGTACACACCAAAATAGTCCTACGTGCTTTGCACCGTTCAGCGATATCCGACATGCGTGGTCAAAACTAGCGGACAATTAATAGGGTTTTTTTTTTGAGGAAATCGTAATCTAAATTCATCGCTTTTATGACGTTCCCTGAAAGATCCAACCCTTTTCAGGTCGAAGGATCATTAGCACATGTTGTTTAATTGAAGCTAAATGTTTTTTTCAATAAACGTCTATAGAAATGTTCGTTTGTGAACACTGTGCGGGGAAGATAGTGACCTTCCCTTGCGAAACTAAGCGGAAGACACAATGACTTGCTACAAATACTTTTTTGCTAATGATGGGTGCAATTTCAAATCGCTGACGCCAGAACGCTATCGATTTACAACAATTTGCTTGGTAAAGAGGCTCAAAACAGCCAAATTGCTCCTTATTCAAAAGGTCCAAACAATGCGATCTACAACCCGTTGTCCTCCGCGGAGTAATTGCTTTAAATCTTGATAGGAAAGAAGTGTGGAAAACAACGCCAAGCAATTTAGCGGTACCCTTTAACTCGAGACACAATGTATCATTAAGGAGAAAATGTGTTGCTCTTCAAGTGCTTGAACATTAAAACCGCGTTAAAATTTTTCACGCGAGTTTCAAGGTAGTTTTCGTGAAAAATTGGCCCTCGCGCAGTAGCACTTTCTGTCGTGCGCATAGCCTAGCAAACCCGGTGGCCTATGACCTAACACAATGGACTAAGTCCTATAGCTCTTAACAGATCGGATTAAGCTCCCGTTTTCCCTACTGGGCTTTGAAGTTAACGGCGTTTTAATTCAATCTTGCGGCGAAATAATTACAACAAGGGTTATGATTTCCCTTGCAAAAGAATAGGACAAGGGAAAAAAAAAGAAGGATTCAAAAACGGTAATCAATACCAAACCATCTTGAATAAAAACCTTACGCTTAAAACCACGAAACTTTCCAGACTAAACCAATTTTTTTCGCAACGGATGGCAATTCACAATGACTATTTTATTTTCTATGTTTTAAACAGAAACTCTTTTTGGCGAAACGCTTTTCGGTGCGATGATTTCGAAAATGTGCAGACCCACTGGAAAAAAAAAAAAAAAAAAAAAAAAAATCCGCATTTTGAAATGCTGCAAAATTTTTTTTTTCCAATATTAAAAGTCATTAATCTTTTTTGTTTTGAAACCGGTGGGTTCGAAATTGTCCACGATTTGTATGTAAACGATGCAATGGCACTTACTAATTTTTCTGCCATATGGATTGTTTCTCCGGCCAGCCTCTTTTCATTGAGGATTCTAATAACTTAGGTCAAGGCTGTGAGAAACTTAAAAAATGGCGAGCAAGTGATTTTAACACCTTTCCAAAGTTAGCTCCCTTTTTGCAGTTTTCGTTATTAAGGCCGGCTGCCGTAGAAAGTATTGTAATTACATAGCAACAATACATGACTCGTCAGGCGTCTCAACATAACCGTCAAATAAAACCATAATATTTACCAAAACTTTACGTAATGATTGAAAAGCTTGAGGTTAACCAAGCCATAGTAAACCATCTGTTGAAATCAGAAACTATATTTTTGTCTATCATTTCGTTTCTGAAAATCGCACTATCCACAGGACGCAACACTTTGCTCAAGAAGAATAAAAGGACGAATTAAAGGAGTGTGTGTTTAAAGAATATGTCAACTTATGTTGGTTTCAAAGCCGGAGCAACTTGAACCACACAAAAAAAGCGCAATCTTGTTGAAACCTTTCTACAACTAATACAAAAATAATCGCTTTTTAATTGTCAGTCTTTTGTGCTTAAGATTTTTGAGCAAGAAATACATGACGTTAATAGTTTCTATTTTCTTTCTTTCTCATGGTAATCATTTGGAAACTCAATATTTGCGGCAGTGGGTGTACATGTAAAAAAAAATGAAGAAATGAAAAACCAACCGCGGCGCCGTTCAATTCAACAATGTCAGATTAAACCAAACAACGACAAGACAACACGGCAAACAAACCGTCTTCATAAAATGGAGACCGAAATCAAAAATATAATTAGAAGCAGCTTTGCACTTGTAGAAACATTTAATAAAATCAATGCTCTCAAGCAAACGCGCAATGTTCGGTTCAGGCAGCCGGCAATTTAACTAATGTTTAATTCTTCTAAACATGACATTTGGGTACGTCAGTTCACAGAAACGGGCAGTTATATTAAAGTTTTCCAAGTTAAGCTGATAACACAACAACAAAGCTCACAAAGATTAGCTGTACAAAAGCAGAGACAAAAGGAGTACGCGAAGGCAGCAAAGATTTTAATCATATTCCACCTACTCACAAGAGTGGAGAATTTTTCGTGAAAAATCGACTATCAGTTAAGTTAGTATGCACTTTAAAGCTGACGGTAGTTTCTGAGCAATCAAGATAAGCGAAATAGACCTTCGCAGTAAGAGCTCCAAAAGAGTTACTGTTTTTGAAGTAAAACATTTTTTGAATGCTGTACTTTAAACTAAACCGAAGATTTATTTTTTACAAGGCTACGCACAACAACGTCCGAGTCGAAATTGACGCAGTCCGGGATTTTCTAGAGCGTTGGTTGTAAGATTGGTCTTTCTTTTACGTAAATGTACAAGCGGCTCGTACTAATCCAAGACTTTGGCTGCTGAATATCAAGTGACATGACTAAATTGTAATTTTACAAACCTTTTCATCAACGATGTGCATCTTCATAGTAATAGATAGGTACCCACGTTGAAAGAAGACTGAGCTGGGTTGTACCTACCAGTTCAATAATGTGCCTGTGCTAGTTTTTGTTGATGTGAAAAAGGTAGTACTAAGCTTCCTCCCTGTTTTTACACGATTTTCTTCGCCAGCTGGTTTCAAGAATTATCTTCAAACTACGTGTCGCTTTCCTATCGTGGGAAATTTCAAACACGACTTGAAATAACTAAGAAGACTGTACGATATACAACCCTTAGTTAACTCGCAGAGCTCTAAACTATACAGATTCAACCGTTAACAGTTTGAATTAACAGTTATAAATACTGAAGCTTGGAAGGTAATTTTCAGGTTGAAAAACGGTTCTCTTTATGTTTTGAAGGCGAAAATTTGAAGCGTTTTTAGCTCTAAAAGGCTGCCTAAAATTGCCTTAAACCCAGCCATTTAGAGACATAGAGAAAGCTGGCGGTAGTATTACCGGAATTATCCCATAGTTCACGCTTTGTAAAATGTTCAACTACTTTCAGATGGTGTTTTACCCAGGAAAGATGGATTATTCTTTTTGTTTTCACAAAACCAAGTATTCGCAAGCTGGCCGCTGCCTTATGCAATTAAGTCACTGGCTTTCCTGGGATTCGCTGACCCAGAAAGTTAATTAAAATTGCACTTGAATGGAAGTTTTAAACTTGCTCGCAGATTCTGTATTCGGGGTGTAATCAGATAAATAATTGCACGTCTCATTTTAGGTGATAAGTAATTTTCAACTCTTTCGAATGCAAAAAGCTTGCCAACAGATGGCTTGGTGTGAGAACTACATTATTCAAAGACAATTTTAGGACATGCATTTATCCATTCGGTCAAATGATTCCTCTTTGGAGGGCAAAAATTCTAATATTTCATCAGGTTTCTTCGAACAATTTACAAGATGCTCTTCTATGTTATACCTTGAGGATTTTGAACAGTTTAAATTGCGCCAAGATAGTCTACCTGCTAGGCTAAGTTGAAGGTTCTACTGATTTGTTTTTAAACAAGACCAAGACACAACTCTACTCTAGAAATTGTTAACGCAACTTAGTTCTTCGGACAGATGCTACAAACAATGAATGCACTCAGTTTATCTTCCTCATCTTAAGAATTTAGAATCGGCCAAAACTGTAAAGAAAAGAAACGTATTTTTCGATAAATCCGGATTAAGGGATTACATGGCAGTGGAAGTAATCTTCGCATTTCACCGTCCACAAATCCTCAAATTCTATGAATATATATAATAATTAAAACAAATGTCAGAATCCTGGTTGGTAAACTGAATTAAAATGACAAATCTCGATTACAGAAATCCACTCTAAATAAAAATTAAGAGGCTTAGTTCAGATTTACAATTTTCGCCTAAAACCTTACGGTTCCCCGAAATGGCTCCATCGAAGTTTCGCAACTTCAGGATTTTTGATGTAATGGAAAGGAGACCAGATAATTCCTCTTTATTGTAGAACAGTAAAAGGTTTATCGGTTAAACTGTTTGTGGCTTTACGGGTATGCATGCACTTGTAATTTTCATTTTTGGAAAGGGTCCCTTTTTTAAAATTCTATTTATTTAATTTTTTCATGCAGATCGTGCTCAGCGCCATTTTTACCCACATCCAAACATTCAACTCAGTAATTGTTTTGTTTAGTAAAATTATCTCAAAGTTGAGTTGTCTTTCTGAATCACACACACGATGTCGTATTTGAAATCCGCCGAAAAAAAAACATCCTGAGTAGTCATAACCGAACCCCTGTGAACCAATTCTAGATTAAGGTTTTCCCTGTCGTCCAAAAGAGGAATGTTCGGCGATCCAACACGATCGAATATTGCTTTGTGACCAAACATTTTCCCGCTTTGACACCATGTTTGATCCTGCAGTGGATCGTATTTGATAAAATTTGAACGACGTCAAAAATTTGGTCAAAAATTGTAGAACGTTCTGTTCGCTCAGACATGTTGGATATCGTTTGACGGTACAACATCAACATGTAAGTTCAGTGGCTTGGTAAGAATAATGTTGTAGTGGTATTTGTGTGTGGCGACACCCTATCAGAAATATAACAAACACTGCCGATGAAAGTGTGCATGTAAAAAGCCATGTTCTGTTGAATTCAAGAGAATATCACTAAAGCAGCTTTCAAAGTCTATACAGGTTTTGCACGGCAGCCATGTTGCATGGCAGGAACAATCATATTCTTTTTCATATAGGAAAAAATGTTCTTTCTAATGCAAAACATTTTCATTTTTCCTGCCATGTAACATAGCTGCCATGAAAAACCTCTCTGTCTTTCTTGTCTTTTTTATACTACAAGATGAAACGCACTATTCCAACCCTGTCAAAGAAATGTTATGTACGCAGAACACAGTATTTGTTTCACCGGGTCCTTTGATATAAGGCGATGCTTACCGATACTAATAATCTGGAAAATCACAACACAGGCTAAATCAAGTCTAATTTTATTCCCAGATTCCTATCGTGTAGGCTTCCTAGCCAATTCAGTTAACGAAAGCCAAAACCTAACACACTTGAAAAAATATCGAGGAAACACACGAGTGGACCCTTCCCTTTGGTTTTCCACGAATAACACAAGAAAAGGGAAATAAATAAAAGTCATCAGTTTCCAGCTTCATGCTTCAGTGTATCTTTGCCTTGGATTATCGACAACGTTTTTAACTTGCTCTTGTGTAAGCTATTTGTCAAGTCTAAGTTGTTCAGTTAACGTTAAAATAGACGTTATCGGGTTACATTGGTAAACAGTCGCCATTTTCCCTTCCGAATGTCCATAGAATGAGCGGGAGTCACAGTTTTTAGGTCTTAAAGCTCGCTGGTTATTTTAGCGGTACATCAAAGGATTTCTTAGCGATTCAGATTTGTTAGTTAGAAGCCATAATTTACTGCTTTGCTAGAAGCCATAATTTATTGAAATTCTAAAAGGAGTGAAAGTGTTCCTAAATTTTCAAATTATCAAAGAAAATGTCTTGGCCAGGTAGTAAAATGTTTGCCAGAATTAAAACATATTTTGAACTACACGAGAACTGGAAATTCTATTTAAAATTCTATTATTATATTCAGTCGTTGATATTTAAATATTTTCAACTGGTAAGCAGGAATATATGTCTTTTCGGATGCAAATGATTTACAACAGTGGATAAAATCATTTTCGCTTTATTTAAGTCTGTTTTTTTTTATTATTATTATTGACACAATTGTCTTTGAGAAAAGGAAAGCATAAGGTTCCCGGGAGTCATAATACACTTCAGGAACATAATACACTTCAAAATAAATCTTACATTAAAAAGTATAGTAGAAGTCTTAACTATGCTTCTAAAAAAATCTCAATATTTCAACTCAGGCAAGACTTACACAACCTTAGAAATGTCGCCGGAAATGTACAAACCAGTTATCTTTGTTTACACGAAATCGACGACGTATTAAAGTAGTAAGTTTGTAAGAGGTTTAGACATAAATATCTTTACGTTTTACTCAGCAAACAAAGAAGGAATTAATGAATGCAGTACTTGTTTTCAAAAAGAAGTGAGCAAATTTCGTTTAAGAATTTTGAACTAGAAAAAAATTCATTTTCCCCAATGAGTTGTTAATTTCAGTCCAACTCAAAAGTCATCAACGTTACGAGACTAATCGAACCAATTGCCCATCGTCATCATGATCATCAGAAACAGGCAAATTTTGTTGATCGTATCTCACATCACCCATTGATGCAGACATCGTTCACCTAATACTCATCAAAAACTGATTTTTTTTTTTGCATTGCCTTTTGTGTTTATTTATTGTCCTTTTACCCAAAATCCGAGTAAAGTTCATTTTACAATAACGAAGAGGCATCTCAACAGTTTGAGTACCATCTTAAGTGACAATATTTACATCAGCTGCTGCCCAGAGGGCAATAAAAAATGAAAGAGAGAAAAAGCCCTGGCGTGGGGAATATTTCAGAAGTATTATACATACTACATATTATACATTAATATATTTTAATTGCTTTTTTTTTGTTTTATTTTTTTAGTAATATATTTAGCAATTTTTTCTCTTGCTTATTTTAAAACAAAGAGATGCTGGGCTACGATGATTGCACAATTCAAGAGCAAACTGGAAGAAAAAAGCACATACCGCTAACCAATATAATTTTTCACTGAATAAAATAGATGAAAAATAAAAATGTTATGTGGCACTTGATAAGGACACATTCTGGAGAGATTTGACTTCTGTAGAAACAATTTGGAAGTTAGGAATTCGTATTGTTATGACTGAAAGGCCAAAGAACTAACTGAAAAAAGGTAATCTTAGCTGTTGATTACTAACTTCTGACAGAAGCGAATTGCCTCTGGCTCGAAGAGATCAGTAAATTAAAGATATGCTTGCTAGAAGTTTTTCTTTGTTATTGTTTTATGCTGTATTATGATTGTTTATGGATTTAATTCGTTTGCCCTAGCTTTCAAAATAAAATGAAAAGGAAGCAAGGCGAATGTAGTCAGAGATTCAAATGAGAAATATTCAAGGGCTTGAATAAAAAAAGAAATATTGTCACGATTATGAACTTAATCAATTATATTAATGACTTACGCTGGCGCCAGACTAACATTACTGCATTAAAATAGAAAAATTAGCAAAGCAGATGAAAAGGAGAGAAAATGGGAAGCATTTGTATCAACCACATTTGCATTACCTGGAGAGGAAAATTCTTTGCTGGAATTTATTTTCGTGAAAAACGTCTATAATGTTGCGAGACGTGGTAATTTCTGCAAAGAACTTGACAACTTTACATACCTTCGAGTCATAGCTGTTCTCGAGCGTTTCCTGTGTGAATAACAATTAAGTTAATTTAGTCGCTTAGTAAAAAGACCTACTTAATTACATCACATACTATGAGGCTTGAATCGTAACCCGTTATTACATAACTGATTTGAAAATAGCGGCTTACCCATCAATGCAGATATATCACGAATCGGTATAAAACAATAAAAGGCCTGAATGATTTAATCCAAATATTACCATACCGAATCACAGCACATATACTACGTGGAAAGAAGAAAAGATTAAACGAGAATTGCAATTATTTATCTAGCTACAGATTTTGGGTTGTTTGGCAGACATGCATGATTGTCATATATGTCAGTGGTAACTCTGAAAAATTTGAAATATATATTCAACATTTATTTTAATTTTTTGACTTTTGTATAAGCTTTGGCGCCAGTATAACTCGTTTAACGAGCAATAAAACGCTGGCTAAGTAAAATAACGACACCTGGCCTGAAAATCTTTTCGTTTGATCACACGGTTATACACCGGCTCCGAGGGTGGGAAATATTAGTCCAAGTTATCTAACCTCCTACGGTGATACTGTTTTCACAAGGGGTGGCCATGCTGCAAACAGGTCAGGTGCTTTTTG
>Ga0126338_10000415_pt1 | contig 22467 bp, 12 predicted proteins | sample OrbCmetagenome_2_FD_92529 | JGI IMG/M metagenome (GOLD analysis project Ga0126338, IMG submission 92529) | Coral microbial communities from Petempiche,Puerto Morelos, Mexico - Orbicella C C metagenome | ecosystem: Host-associated > Invertebrates > Cnidaria > Coral | place: Petempiche,Puerto... | reverse complement strand
TTTTTGGGGGTCAAAAAAAACTCTTTAAACCCCGCCCAGATTGGTCTCCTTTAGGGGTTTTATTCAAATTTTCCCCCAAACAACCTGACCTTTTCAAATGGGGGTCCCCCCCCCCCCCCCCCCCCCCCCCCCCCCCCCGCCGAGGCAGTGACAAATGTAAAAGGGGAAAGACGAGTGATTAAGGTTAGTAATAATATTTTAGATGTTCGCATGGCATCCTAGCATCTGAAGTGCGGTGTATCTTGTCTGTATGCCAGTGTTAAAGCAGTACAAAATGTATCTATCTCAACGCACGAATGACACAACTCTTAAAGTTTTGAACGTCCCTGATAACTGAAATCTGTCAGTTTTAATTCCTCTTTTCCCTTTGCTTAGGAGATGAACTCAAAGTGAACTGCGATAGAGCGGTCAGAGGGAGGATGCCATTTCAACCCTCAGAGTCCCATGGCAAGCAAAGTGAAAGCAACTGTGTCCTATTTTAATCACTGCTGTGGATGTATTATCTCTCTCCTTTTGGTCGAGTTCGTTAGTTTGCCGAGCTGACGTAAATTTCAATCTTCAGGAACATCACTTAAACCACTTACGTTAGTCAACTAGAAACTAGAAACCGTTTGGTTAGTGCACAGAGATCATGAGCCGTCATAAACAAGAGTAAAGCTGCAAGGGATCTCAAAAGTTTGCTGTTCTGTTAGGCCTATCACGCTAGCGACATAATGACATAACGACGTAACGACATAATCACTTATGTCAGTAATATGAACATCGACATATCGAAAATATCAGAGTTTTTTCCTTATGTCGTTATGTTCGTGCTGTTATGTTGTCATTATGTCAGAATGTTCACACTGCAAACAATAGCGTTATAACGTCCTTCTCATTTCGTTATGTCGCTAGTGTGGACTAGGCCTCAAATCCCTCAGAGTTGAGTGCAGTGCCATCACTGAATTTTTGAACTGGAGTTTTGAGAAATCCATCTTACATTGTTATATAGTAATTAATGCTTCTAGTAAAAATAAATGTAAACTCGGCAATTTTGAAATCCTGAATACGGTATTGTTCTAATATATCTTAAGGGGGTCTTATGCCTTAAAATTGTTTTCATTTTTTTTATGTAAAACAACTCTGTGGGACAGCTTTGGTACCATGTTAAAGAACTTCGCACTCTGACTTCAAAATATGGTCTTTTCCAGGTCACATGCCACATTAGTTAATGAATAACTAGCCCCTAAGTGTTAAAAAGTGGTTTTCCGCATTCTCACGATAACGTACTATTCAATGGTTCGAGAAGCACGGAATTAATTTCATCCTGTCCATAAGCAAGTTGTCCAGGGGGCAAACTTCAGAAAACAGTGTTTTGAAGGGGTTTTCTCTTGAAAATGGGAAAAATTCAGCTCTTATTAACCGAGCAGGAGGTCTGTATGGGAGAATCTTGACCGAGGTCGTGAGTACACACCGAACAAAGTGAGGTTTGTACACACGACCGAGGTCAAGATTCTCCCATACAGATCTCCTGCTCGGTTAATAAGATGTTTATTATATGGCAAACAAGAACAGTTTAATTTGTTAATGTATCCTGGTTTGTACTAGCTGGCATTTTGCTTAGAGGTTCGTACAGGGGGATTCTCGTTATGCGTGCCGTTAGCTTATTCTATTTTCCGTGAAACGTGAATTCAGGAAATTATTCTTCGTGATCCGTGACCTGAAGGTTTTGCGTGACCCGTGAAGAACTTGAATTATTCACCGATACTTGTGATTTCACCACTCTGTTCTACGCGATGTTTGAGACGCAGGTCCTCCGAATGGTTAGAGTCGGCTATCGAGAGTAACTTAGACAATATGAAGACTTGACTTAGCCTTCCACAATTTTTCTTTCTTCGAACACTCTTTCTAGTGTAAGAACAGGTTATTAAAAAAGTGTCTTACTTGCTTTTTTGAGTGTGTTTCGGGAAAGCGAAATTTTTATATCCGTGATCCGTGATCCGTGATCCTCAATTTTTTCCTTTCGTGAACCGAGCCATAGACCCGCCCCTTGCCAAAGTTTGTTCGTCCTCTTTATACTTTTTAATTTTTCTCATCAGCCTTTTTGGCACTTCCATAAATAAATGTTGTTAAAAGAAAATAGTCAATATTTTTGTATTTTACTTTGCAAATTTCTCACCGCAAAACATTACCGGTCTAGATGCCGGTCTAGATGGGAAAATCTAGACCGTTTTCAATATCGATTTCAGCCAATCAAATTCGTGAATTCGGTAGTTCCCAGTCCTTGTGAGACGCTGCCATATAATAATTTACTAACATTAACTATATTAACTGTAAAACATTTCATAAATTGCACAACATTTCATAAATTTTAGAGGTTTGCGGCCTAGATAATTGTGTCATTTACCAATCTTGAACATTTGACAACATTCAGTTGAATCCCAGTGGAGATATCGTGTGCGAGATATTGGTGATCCGTCTATTTGGTCATTTAATTTCTACTTTCGCTGCAAGTTTTCTATTCCACGACAAGCGACGCTCGATTCAAGTGGGACAGTGGCGTGATGTCCCTGAACCAATCACAATTCTTTGCTACGTATAGCAACCAATCAGTTTGCCCCACTTTGTATAGACAATAGATTATGTTTTTTAAGAGGATTTATATTTTGCGGGTTATTGGATTTGTTACATATATATAATTTTTGTGCAAAATACATTTCTTACACTCTAACCAGGTCAGAATAAAATTTCAAATTAAGAATTCATGCACGCGTAATGACCGCTAAATTAATTTCCGTTGTTTATATCATTGCCTCGTTTGGAAGTTGCTACATTCAAAAGTCTGAAAGAATTTTAAAATCTAACGAAAATATTGAGATGCTTAAAGGGACACTGTCACGGTATATTTGCTTAAAACTGATATAAATTCACGAAATGGTCCATAAATGTTTGTAGCAAGAACTTAATTAGCGCTAACTAAATGATTAAAAGTAATTTCTTGAAGAAAGTCCACACTGCAGCAACATTTTTGCAAATTTTCAACGATTTCCCAGCCAAACGTGAACCTTTGAAAAACTGACATCCTGGCGCTTTTTCAAAAATCCATATTACAATCTGTTTCCATCCTCGCCATCGTTAGCCATCCTCACTTCCTAAAGGGTTTTAATGATTTGTCGGGCGCTGCTCTAAAAAATAAAACTATTATTGCTCAGCTTCCAATGATCGATATACGTTTTTGAGATTTCCAAAGCCATGCTAAAAATGGTGACAGTGTTCCTATAAGAAAATCGAATTCCGAAACTTGACAACTAACGAAATATGCAAATAATCTAGCCATTGATGGTATCGATGGCTGTACTCTTGATCTCTCTCTTGATCTCTTTCAACTGCTTTCCGTGTGTGGTTTTGGAATTTAGATATTTAGTTTTATAAAGCAAAGTTTGGATGTTTTATTGACGAAAAATCGAAATGAAACTTCAAGAGAGCCTGTTGCTGTTTGTTTTTGTTTAAGTGGCACTTTAAAAGGTTTTGCTAACTGAACAGTTCTTGATCTAGAAGAAGTGTTAATTTCAATGTTTGGCGGGTTCTCTGGAGTAAAAAAGTTTCGTTTCAATAGCAAAACTCAATTTCAGATGTTTCTGTCACTTTACAATTCATTTCAAGGGGGTTACGCTAAATAGTGCGCAGCACTAATAAACCTGCGGTCCTCAATTAAATTACAAATAACTTTAAAACACTAGAAATCTACAACAAAAAATTACAGAATTAAGCTACGAATAAAACAAGCGATGTCGCGATGTTGGTGCTCCTCTGAGCTTAGCTGAGGGGCACCAACATGACGTCCCCAGTACAAAACTCTACAAATTTGCTTGAAACACTTCTCCGAATAACATTCAAATGAAAAACCCCACAGACGTAAATTTTGGCAATCATTTATCTTGATTTTATCTATTGAATAGTTACGATTTTATTTTTGACCGTGAAAACCAGCAGCTGTTCTAATTTATAGTTAGGGACCGCTGGTGGGATTTGATAGCTAGTACCGGCCCATCCCCCTCTCTTATTAAATGATAAAATAGAAATTAAATGTATCAGGCTTAACTCAAAATAATATCGGACAAAAGTGCTGTTGTTGGTGATATTTGTGTTCGAGAGTAACGAGAACGCATACTGATTTGTCTTGGTCCCCTGTGTCCGAGCGAAAAAAATCGATATTTTTTAGTAGTTCACATTTAGCCCTCCACACCCAACCCCCCACCCCACTCCTCCAGAAAGTTTTTTTTTCGCAGGGGCGAATGACGTCCTCAACATCATCAGCTTTTGACAAATAAAAAGAGTTCTCCAAAGTTATGCAAACCCGGGACGTAGTCGAGGGTTTGCATAAGTGTTTCTAATTCTCCCAACCCTCCTCGTGTTTAGATGAGGCTATGTAAACACGGAAAAAGTGCTTTATTGCTTAAATATACGCACGACCGTACATATATAACATGACGTGTGCAGTTTCAATTTAGCTACAAAGTTTCCGTCGAATTTAGCGCAAGTTCCTTTTGTTTCGGCAATGTGAAGATTATTCTGAGCAATCCAAACCCTAGTTCGAGCCTTCTACTTAAACTTGAGTATTTTGACTTTGTTTGTCTAGATCATCATTGAGTATAATAATAATAAAATAATAATTTATTAACTTTGTTTGCCTACATTTTCATTATAATTAGAAATAGACATAAACTTTATTTAAATAAAGGAATCTTTCGTTGATAATTTTAGAAACCAGGTTAAGCGTTTTCGTTCACTGTTGCTCAACTGATTGTGGGGTGTTAGGATCCTAGTAACCGTGCATTGTGAGAACTTGGTAGTCAATCACAAATTAATAAAACATTTTCTTGTCGTCGTGTTATGAGAGAATTGGTTCATACTTTAAGCGTACATATTATTGTGTCTTTTTCTTTGAGTAAAACAGGTTTAAAAAGAAACAAATTAGTTTTAATATGAATTTAAGTCTTGGGTGACGCGCTGTTAAACGCTTGTCGCTTATTACGCCATTCTCGTTCCCAGTCCTACTTGTTTTAAAATGTCTGGGAACGAGAATGTTATTACGCTTATTACGACAACCTTTTGCAAAACAGCTGAAACCAAAAACGGAATCCAAAAAAATACCCCTCCCCCCCCGCCCCCGGCAGGCTCGTCCCAATATAGTGGCCAGTTGATTCCAGGCACTCTCCAGTTTTTTTTTTATTACGCTGAGCATAGTTAATAGAGAGGAATGGTTATGAAACCCGACAAATTTCTTTGTTGTAGGTTTTTGTTGGCTTTTTTAGCCTTGACCGTGCACAAAACACAATAGTTGTTTACTTCGCACCGAGGAATTAACCAATAGAAACGTTTTGGTTGCGTAATTCATGCAAAGTGTATGAGTGCAAAACAAAAGATCGTGTACGGTCGTCGACCTTCCAGCATAAATCTTGGCATCTTTGTTTACCCCTTTGATGTTTGCAGGGCTTCATAACCATTCCCTTCTAAAAACTATCCGCTGAGGCTCCGGTTGACCTGTTAATTCCCCGCCCTATTCCGGCAGTCAGGACCAGGCTTCATAATAAAAGCGATGCCCAGAAGAATTCTAAAAGTTTGGAAACACATGGCGTACATTTCTAAGACACCAACTTAACGTTAAATTATATACCTTTGTCCAGAACAGAATATCCTTGCCTGTTTCTGGAACGCATGCGACAGGGCTCTAAGTCATAATAAAGCAAGATGAAACATGAAAATAATGTTATTGGTTATTCTGTTAGAGTTAAACTAAACACCCTAAAGTATGTAACTGATAAATCGACTGCGGGTGACAAGTAACCTTTGCTTAATTTTCCCTGAACCGGTAATGCAACCGATTTCCTTTGTTTCACAGAATGTTCGCGATTTCTTACTGCGTCCCACGACATCGAAAAAATTTTTTTTTTTTTTTTTTTTTCGATGGCGTGGAAATAAATGAAATCATTAATCGATAATCGGAATTGATATGGCACAGTAGTGATTTGAACTGCGGAGGCACAAAGACGACGGCCACATCTTTCTTCCCGGGAAATCAAACCATCCTTACATACAGCGAATTGAGGGGCAGGCTTTGCGGGCATGGCCTGTGGTCGCTAGAACGAGGTAAAAGAATCTGAAAGTACGCAAGCGCATGGTGTAAATTTCTAAGAAGCTGAAAAACGATATACCAATTGTATGTCGTTGTCATGGTTACTATGACTTCCTGCGTTTAACAGAATACTTTAAACAATACCTGTATTTTGCGCACTTATTCGATCAATTTCCTAGAAATTGGGTATTTACAACTACAGCTAACCGCTCCGTAGCGACAAAACGCATCAAGAATTGTTGAATTGACGGTATCACAGATGACTGAGGACCCAAGCGATTGATTATGGATCATAAAGAAAAGAGTAAGAATACAGATACATCAAACTTTCATAAATTAGTTTGGAAGGAATCCGAAGGTAAGAATCGATATCTAAATATAGCGCTTAATCATTTTGCTGTAACCGAGGCTGTAGGACAAATCAGTCGCTAGAAATCTCAAATCAATAGCAGTGATCAGAAAAAAGCGTACATATGCATGGAATGGCAACTGCTGCATGGTTGAATCTGCAAACCGTGTGCATTCAGTATTAGCCTCCGTTTAGCCTTCGAGCTGATTGCTTTATGCTTTGCTGCTACACGGTGTTGACGAGACCCAACCAGGTCCAAACAATTGTCCAGGGTTGCATCTTAGCTATCAGTATGGACTCTATCGTGTAGTAAATCAGCCTTGCTAAAATGTATGTATGTTGTGCCTTGCTAAAATTTATGTTGTGCCGACTCAGTTTGATCAACAGAATACTCGGAATTATTGTATGTTTTCTTTTTGGTCATGCACCGTCGACTTTCGTCGCTGAGATCGTTTTACTAAATGTTTCTAAGAACTGAGTCGTTAGCGTTCCTTGCATACAAGAAGGACTGTGAATGGCTTGTAAACATAGTGGCGATTGTATAAGGCTAGGCTGGGTGAATCAAAGCTATCAGAGGTTTCTACACAAAAGAATAAATACGGAATGTACAGAAAAGAGTAAAGAGGATGCAAATTCGGAGAGCAGTGAGAACTTAGAGGGGAAGAGAGGTTATAATGGTCGTCTGTATTGATATTTTACATACAAATGTTTCCATGGCACTTAACGACGTCCCTTGTAGTTCTATGCCGGCAGCGTCCATACAAACAGTCATCTAACCCAATGCGCGAATAACACAACTGAAGCTTTGAACACCCCTGACCAGTAGAATCTGTTATCAGTTTCCTTTTCTTTTTCCCCCTTCTCAGGAGGCAAACATACCCATGCCATTGTAGATCGAAAGAGGATGCCATTTCCAGCCTCAGAGTCCTCTGGCAAGGGACACAAAAGTAACAGCGAGGATACTTCACACACTCAAAAGACCAAAAATAACTCTGTTCAGTTATTTGAATGTTGAACTTGACAGACTCAGAAGACCAGAAATGACTTTGTCTTATGTTAATCCTCGCTGTGGTTAGGTCGACTTTCTCTTTCGTTTTCGTCTTGTTTGTTGTTTTGAGCTGTCACAAATTAGAAACTTCAGGAACTTCCTTTCAGTTAGACAAGGGCATGCGATTACCGCTGACAAAACACTTTGGCCTGGAGGCTTGACAAATCTATGATACACTTGATTCATTGTAAATTACTACTACTGCACAAACAAATGTAAACTCGTATATTTTAAAGGCAGCTGTCTCAACCTTTGTAAATCCTTGTTACGATATTGCCAATTGTAAATATCGGTTAGTTGACTTGATATGTCCTTCCTCTAGTCTACAGATTTGGTAAGATCTTGACCACCCGTGTCAGAAAGTTGTAATAAAAAATAAAAATACCAACTATATGTTGGCTTTTGTGGAGCAAGTCATGTAAGCGCGGCTCAGGTAACAAGCCTCTTAACACTGTGAAAAATTGCGAGATTCGTAGACTTGCACGAAGTAAACCGAGCAGCACAATCGGCGCGACGATCGTTTACAATACTAGGGCGCTTGCTACTTTGGGAAATAAACCGTCTGGTTCCAGCAGTATCAAAATCTCGGCATCGAATTGGGGCGCGAAACATATGAGATTGTATATTTGTGTTCAACTGATAAACTGCATCTGATCGCGCCACTTTTTTGCCCTGTTACACGGAGTTGTTTTCACTATTGATCGCTACTCGTACTTTGCTCGAAGGTTGTTATTTAGTGAGTGGGACTCCGAGAAATCATTTTACTACATTGTACTGCATTCTTGGGCAGGGCACTGAATTCACAGTGACTCCATTTCGCGAGGAATACAATGGTACTAAAAAAATAACTGGGTTACCTGTAGTACCCGCAATGTTGGGTCGTCACGTAATCCTTTTCGAATTGATTGCGTGACGATCCAAATAACGGCGACGTCGAACAGCAATCCATGTGAGGTAGGGGAGGGTAATAATATTCCTGGACACTTCATTCTATGGAACCTGGAGTACGCGCTTGCTTCGTAAAGCCAACTTGGCTTGTTAAACAGTCTAAACCTTTCTATACATTGCGAGTTCAGTGAAACCTTGTTGATCCGGTCACCCATGGGCAACAAAAATCTGGCCGTATTAATTAACGGGGCGAACGTATTAAAGGGGTTCATTAGATAAGAAAATGAATGACTGAGCTTTTGTTTGGGCCAGAATAAAATGGCCGTAATAACGAGCTGGGCGTATTAACAGGATGGCTGTAATGCGGGGTTGCACTGTATATCGGTCAATAACTCTCTATTTTTTTTTTTTTTTTTTCACGTGTTCAAAGTTTTCAGGCGTGAAACAAGCTGTTTTAAACATGCCGGGCAAGCCAGGGTAGTAGCCTTTTAATCTGTCACGTTATAGTTTTCTCGAGACATAGCAGTGATAGCTCACTCCTTTTTAATGTAACAAGGGAAGCGATAACTGTAGGAATCTAAATCAGTAATAACTTCTCTGACTCAAGTGAGTCACTAACTCAGTAATAAGCCCTCAGCAAGCCCTCGACAGCTTCCGAAACGAGGAGCCAAGTTGTCATGGAAATGGAACAAGTTAGGAAACTTTACAGACTTTACATTAGAAATGAGCTTGTTTACTTTCGATCTTTACGGCAACCGGCACTGTAACATGAAGTAGTTAATAACGGTCAGCCACACACTCCATAAATCCTCAATGTGTACGCTCACAGTCAATGGGTTTTCTTTTTTCAAAAACAGCGTTTAATAAAGCACATAAATAATTGTTTACATAAATTCTGCGATAAATAAAGTTTATAAATATTCATTAGTTAAAAAATCTTCCATTTTAGAAAATAAATCGGTTAAACAGTAGTTTTGCAATTGCAAATAAAAGATGAAAAAGGTATAGACGAGTATCTACAACGGCAATCGTGATCCTTTCACAAAACTATTTTCTGTTGTTGAGTCAGTTGTAGGGGTTGTTATTTCATACCACGTGATCCCTTTTTAATTAACTATATAATAACGTCTTCTAGCTATGGAATTGTTTGAATAGTATCTTTCTCAAAGAAATTTCTTAATGAAGCCCAAGATTTATTCTACATGTAAAAAGGAGGAGTATGTAATTGTTATATGGCGCTAAACGGCAAAATAATTGGTTTCGCAATGTGATAAAATTTGAAATTTACCACAGCAAGCTATCCGCCAACGAATACTTGAAAGTATAGTAGCGAACGTCTATGACTGGTTTTAAATGTTAACAAAATCAACATTAACAGGAGAATGTTTCAGGTTTATAGAAATGTCTATATATTAATAAATCCCAATATTTGCCAATTACTATTTTTACAAAAAATTCTATTAGTTAGGAATCCATCAAATGGCTGAGTCATGTAAAAAGTTGAACTGTTTATGTGCAATGTACAAAACGTAATATACAATGAGAGAAAAACGCGAAAAATCCAATATGTGAATGAATAAAGTCCTTTGTAAGGACATCTTTTCGTCAAAGAAATAACAACAGTTCTATTCAATGACATTTCCCACATCAACCTCGTTCCCAGGGTCTCTTATCTTCCCGCCCTCCCAGGGTGACTCAGAGAAGAGGGCGGAAAGATGAGAGACCCTGGGAACGAGTTTGTTCCTACACTGCTTCTCATCAAAACCGAGCGAGTGAAAAAGTAATGTTAGAGATACACATACAGCTAATGGCTCACATTAGAGCCAACTTGCTGTGAAATAATAAGGACAGTATGTCGACTTTTACAATTTGTTCCAACCTTTCAACCTTTCAGTTCTATCCACATTCGCCTGTGGCTTGCCACAGTTTCTCTCATATTTTCCTCCAATATCAATCTTTTTTATCTTTGGTTCCTTTTGAGGTTGTCTAACACAGAATCGCCCAAAATAGTGTGACGTAATGCTCGCTCAACAATTTTGAAATCCTAGTGAGTCTTAAGCCTAGAACGTTACAAAGCCATTGTGTTCACAAGAGCCTTCCCTGAATTGTACGTCATCCAAAGCTATATCCCCTGTGTAGCCTCGACCCCGTGATCCCTCAAACACGATCTGAAATAAAGAAACGAAATTTGAGGATCAGTTAGCAAGCTTCTCACTTCAAGGCTTTAAATACTGATCCCCAAGATATTTTGCCCTGCTTTTTATGATGGTATTTATGAAAATGGTGTGGTGCGCCAAGAATGGACACAAAATGAAAAATAATTTCAACATTTTAAGAGGGAGCGACATTAGACCCAGTTGGCTTCGTGCACCTCCTATATCGAGGTAGAATTGGGATGTTGGTTTTTCTGGAGGGAGGAAAACCAACGGAAATAAAAGTACAGTATAAAAATTTTAAGTAGCTCCAAAGCTCTAAGACACTGCTTGAGATAGGAAACGACTTGATAAAATCTGTGTTATTCTCTCGTCTGTGTTTATCTAAATCCTTGAGGGTGCAGTTAAACTATCATTTTCACAGAATTTGTTTAAGTTTAAATCGTGTTTGTGACAGTTTTTCCCGTCGTATTTTGGCGCTGGGTCATAGCATGCTCTTGCCCTCTTTCATTTGTGTTCGTGTTTGTTCGAAAATTTGTCTGAAATGAGACAAAAAGTGTCCGACGTCTGGAATAAAACATCCGACATTTTAACAGACTAAATTTTTTCCAAGTAATGTAATATCCACTTCCCAATACTTAACCTTTTTTTAAAGGGAGCGGACAGACTTCTCACACAAATGCATGGCAACCACGTCCAACTTCATACGGAGTATAGAAACAACTTATGGTTGTCATTTGCTTACCCTATATTGCGATTCAGAATGAAATGAAGCAAAGCCTTGTTTCCAGTCCTTTCCCTGTTCTCCTGATTTTGACCACAAATTCGTCTTAGTCCCCAAACGGCTGTTTATGAGGTAGACGGTAAGCGAGCCCACGGTCCTGCCGTGCATATTGTACCACCAAGTTAGGCACCGCTCCTCCGTTGGGTCAAAAGAGTGGCTCATTAACTGCGACTTGTACTCAGGCCTCGCAGGATATGAGGACTCCAGGTAAAGGTAATATCCTGGCGAAAAAATGCAGAGAGAACATTTAAAGGTCTGTCTTTGCACACGACCGGTGGATGTAAAATTTTAATTAATTATCCAATCAGCATTCAGCAGGCTGGAACTCTGTACTGACGCCATGTGGCTACAGGAAGGGTATTTAGTCGGGCCACGTTTCTGCCTAGACACCACGTTGAAAATACACGCACAGAACTTTAAAAGGACTAAAAACCATCATATATTTTTGTTCCTGTCAAAGTTCAATATGCCATAGTTTTAACTTGGCTACGAGGTCTGGGGAAACAAAACAAAGGAGATTAATTATTCTTCTCTGATCCTTGAGGCGATTTTTTGCGTTTTATCCCCCCAATCCTCGGAGCTAAGTTGGAATTATAAGACATCGAAAATGGCCTATTTGATGCCAATATCCTGCGTCCGAAATCTTGCTCACCGAGTATCGACATATTTTTGCAAAACAGCTTGAAATTAGGCACATAACTCCCAAGTTGCATGGAGTGTTCAAGGTAACAGACTAAAGCAAATTGAATCTTTCTTTATCTACGTTAGTCACGAAGAAAAACTGGGCTATCGTATGACGGTGTCGGTTTGACAGTGCGATTATCACAGCCCGCGCTTGTACTGCGGGAACAGACCCCTTATGCAGGGGTGTTTTTGTTGCATAAAACACAACAAAGGCGATATAGTTCCTAAAAATGTAACCTAATAAGTCATCAATATGGAAATTCTCTGGTCGAATCTCAAGCTATTTGATGAGATTTTAATACTTGATCAGTAAGTTATCGCGGTTCTTTCGCGTGTACCTGAGCGACAACCAATCAAGTGATAGTTTGCATTGCAAATCATCGGACAGAACTATGACCACAGGACACCAGGTTCAAACTTACCATTGTTTTTTCCATGATCAGCGCTTGGTCCCGTGTTTCTACTTGGGGTAGGACCCCTGTGGCGATACCATTTAAAAGATGGTGAGCTACTCCAAGCGTTTGTCCAGTTACAGTAATCCTGATCGAAATTACAATCAAGTAAGTCTGGGGAAAAAGTCAAAATATCTGTTAGCTATGAAGTGACTGATGAATTAAAGCACAGACTGAATTGGAGGGTGATCTCCAAACAAGAAGGAACACAAATTTAGAGCTTGCTGAGGTATAAAAACCCTCAAATGGTAATACTAAAACTACTATGGTAAAGGAATAGGAAGATCCGTCAAGACAAAATACGAAGGCATAACTTAGAAGGTTCACTTACTATCAGGACAGGCCACCATATTACACATCCGATACTGTGTGTCAGCTCCCAGACAGTTCTTTCCGTCATATTTTGGCGCTGGGTCATTGCATGATCTCGTCCTCTTTCGTTTGCCGTAACCACATGGTTTGTCACAGGCATTCCATTCAGTCCACCGTCCCCAGTTCCCATTGACGGGCGCTGAAATTATAGGGACGAAATATTACGTTGCAAGTTCTCTGTTGTCGGTAGGGAAACCTTTAGAAGGTTACAGAAGAGGTGTTTTCAAAAAGGATTTTATCTGCGATAAGTCAGTTAGCAACAAAGAGACGATTTACCGCGATTTATATCGTTTGTTTAATGATATGTAAGAACTGCGCTGGCCTAATGTTACAGTGGATACGGAAGTCTGCAATTCAATTTCTAGCATTGGTTTGTGGGGTTCTTGTACAGTTTATTTTACTCTCACAGTATCTCAAATCACCCAGGTATGATGTTTAAACTCTAAACACGAACATGCAGACTAAAGGTTTGCCAAGCCCAGCGCATAGATCGCCTGAGTGTACCTCGGAGTAAATTTACGTTAGGCCCAGGCAAAGTTCATTTTTACGAGATATTGACCACTTTTTGGGCCAAGGCAGGGAGACATATTAGATATGATAATCCAAAAGAAGCATTTTATCAAGTGCGTCGTGTTATGCTGGTCAATAAATGAAAAACGTGTAGGTATTTGTGAGCTACGCGTTTACTGTCAACATCTCGTGATGTCAGCAGTGGGTTTGCCTCTTCATGTTAACAGGAAATTAAATTTGTTAAACATGCTTGAACGTTAGTTCAATTTCAATTTCCTGTTCATTCAGGAATTCAGTTCAATTTCCTGTTGAATAACAAAAACCAAGTGAACACCCATTGCTCTTGTGGCAGACAGTTTGCCATTACATCAAACGCTTTGTCGTATCTCGCGTACTTCGTATTTTGAACTCGTAAATTCCACCAGCAGAAGTAACCTTGGATCAGGCGTTGGCGACACAAAAAAAACCCTGACCGTCAGATAGATATACTAAACCAACCAAGTCAAGATAAAGTAATCTCGGTTTAGCCTGATAACGACGTCCATTATGTTCCGAAAACCTGGTTTGTCGACATATTTTTGAGAAAGTGAGGTATGCAATCATACTACACAACTTATTCTAAACACACTTCTGAAGTGTAATTAATAGGCGTGTGCCTGACGGAATTTGTTTCTCAGCCAAATTTGAATGGTGATTCATCAATGACAATGAAAAAATAATAAAAGGGCGAAGTTTCCGCTGACGACGCCTCCTTTTCAACACTACGACAAATGTCACTTTAAAATTAAACACTTCTGAAGCTCGACTATAAACAAGCTGAGTTTCTGGGTTTAAGTGCTGTGTAACTTACCGTAACACTCTTCATCCGTGCATTTTCTTCGGTCGGTTTGGATTCCGTGAGAGTCGGCCCCAGGACAGTGCGAGCGGGACGAGAAGCAAACTCGCTGCCGGTACTTCATACACCTGCTGTTGCAAGGGGTGTACGCTGACCATTCGCTCCATCCAACTTTGTGCTCATCTATAAAAAATTGCCAGTTCAGTTGAGAAACAAAAGAATACAAATAAGGAAGAGAACAAGCAGCCGAAAGTTCTTGTCCCCTTTGAAGCTCTTGTTTCGTTAAGGATATAAAAAAAAATACACATAAGACATGTTGTTACTGGAATGTGTGGTGGTTTAGCTCGAAAGATAAAAGGAAGCCAAAACGAAGCTACAGTAAAACTGGTATTACAGCCATATCGCTATGACGACGTTTACTTGGTGCAAGGAACAGCCACACCCTGTTCAAATACAATATCGTCGAATATACAACGGCTTTCCTGTATTTTGATTGGTTGTATTTTCCATTGCATGGTACAAAACCAGCCTGTGGTTGTCAGACAACAAAGTTCCAGCACTTACTTTTGCAGTCATACAGTGCGTTCATTTTCTTGATATCCAGATCACTGAAGCCCACTGATCGTCCCAGGGACATATAAGGGCTGTTCAGTGCACGGATCGTAGGCTTGCCATTTTTGGAAAACGTCCGCTTCCCATAATGCATCAGGCTGCTGTAGTCGTAATCAAAGTCCATGCTATCTACTTTGGAATGTTTGTACTTGTTGAATTGGCCTTCCATTCCTATGGCACACACAAAAATAGAAACTTTTTAGTTTTCTTTATTTCTCCTACCAGGTGTGACGTCTAACATCGAAAAAACGACTAAATAATACTGTTATCCCAGTCCCTTCGCGTGGATATGACAAACGACTGAATACAGTAACTACGGCATATCTACTGTTAGCAGCAAGGAAAGGCTTCTTGTTGTTGCAAATGGTGGGATCAACAAATGACGTAAGGTAAAGATTAAAACCCCCTCTACTGCACAGTTGCGAACCAACAATAGTTTTCGCAACGCCAAGATATACCCATGTATTTTCACTCAGTAGCTGGGTGATGCAACTGAAATACTTACCCTTCTTAATGTTTTCCCAGATGATTTCTACATACTGATCTCGGTCAGGTCGTGACTGCTCGTGCCAAAATCCAACTGCATGCATTAGTTCATGCATAATTATGCCTTTATTGTTACATTTTTCACCCAGCGAGAGATCCTGAGCTCCTTTGCGCGAGTACAGCCGGCCAATAAAAGACCAACAGCTGCAACAACAACAAAAAGGGAAGAGTCAAGGGAAGTGATAAATTGATTTTTTCCCAAAGGGGATGAACGCCTTGAGAGAGATTAACTTGGAAACAAGACCTACTGATAGGGAATTAACTGTCATTCACCCTCTCTTGCTTCTCCTGATTAGTTTCGAAAAATAAAACCCATGATATAAAACAAAACATTGTCTGTGACATATCACAGGACGGTACTAGTTACTAGGTACATCCACTAACCGTCTTTTCTTTATGATGGTCACCTGTCTGTTTATCATTTGACTCTAACGGAACATTCCCTACAACAGCCAGTAAATTCTGCCCCCAGTATAGCCGTTGTAGTGAGGTTTAACTACATTTTATTAGAAAACCTTTCAAAATGAAAACCCTTTAAATGTTTCTTTGTCCATGTATGCTCCGGGATCGAGAGAACTTCTTATGCGAGTTAAGTGTCAAAAATGACAAAACGGCCCGGGTACGCCGGGTTCGAATCCAGGAGCTCGCGACCAACAGTTTAATATACTAACCTGGCATTAGGCTCAGTAAAACACTTCATTGTTTGACACTTACTTATTCTAAGCCGTACTGGTTGAGGTGGTTTACCTCGCAGCAACAGTGGAAAGTGAAAGCACTTTACTCACCCATTTTCTTTGCTAAACTTAATCCAATTCCTCTCGTTTTGCTTCTCTTTAAAAGTAAGACAAGTATGTTTGTGAAACTCCTCTATGGCCGCCAGGATGTTTTTCTTGTACGAGTCTTAAATGAAACACAGCGCCATTAGGAAAGAAACAAGACAGATGAAGGGAAAAGAGTTTTTACCCCATATGGGCCTTATTCTCAAGGACTTTATTCCAGTGAAGTTATTTTCCAGCTAGGTACCCAGTTCTCCCGCGGATAATGGTACGACACGTGTTGCGTGGATGTTTTCTCGGAGGATGATAATGCGCGTGCCATAAAGCTGTTTGGGCTGTCAACATGAGTATAAAAGTCGTGTAACAGGATCGCATGTTTCTAGATCCCCTGGATTTGTGAAGCCGGCCCCGAAATGATCTAAGAATAGCTTAGAGGGATTATCTTGGCCTTTATGGGGGATTAACTCTTTCCCCCTTCATCGTCCACTAGACTCTTGGGAAGAAGTCATTACTTTGATGCAACTCATGTTAGAATTCATTTAGTTCACAAACAAGTTATGCGATATTCCCGATCAGGGGCGGATCTTGGGGAAGGGTGCGTGGACTCCGCACCCCTCTCCCCCTCCCTGTGATGAAGACTTCTTCCTCGTATTCGCTTTTAAAATTTGTGTACCGCACCAGTCAGTTACGCCATTCCTTGGTGGTGCACCCATCCTAAGAAAAATCCTGGATCCGCCCCTACGATCAGATGATGGGCCCGAAAAACCTGTCCAACTGATCATTTTTAACGAGTTAAGAGTTCCCTGGCTGTCAGTCGAGAATCCAAGTGATGGAATATAATATGGATTATTTAAATGACTACACAGTAAAACCAAACAGGATTTGTGAATTTAAGCACACTTAGCACGCAGAGAGATTATCGCACCAAGTGGTGTTTTTATATCCAAGTAAAAGGATTTCACTTGAAGAAATAAGTAGTATCCAGCACGACTCCTGGGCCAGTGTGGTGAATATGACCTGATGTGGAATACCTGTCACCGGTTGGCTTAGGTCATCCAGGGTACAAAGTGCAGTATCATCCAAAAGGTGAATCACGTTCGCTCTTTTAGTATGGATAAGATGGTTTATTTTTTAAATATTATAATTTACCGGTTATAAAAAATAGATCACGATATTTTTAAAGGTGGAAACAAAACGTACCTAGTCCCTCCCCGATTTCGTAAGGTATGACTCGGTTGGGCCAGATCTTCTTTCTCTGTCGAACAGCGTTTCGCCTGAAGCGCGTTTTCTCATACACGTTCCAGTCCCTCTCGGTTAGAGCTATATCTCCTTCATGTCCAATGTTATAAGCTGAAAACAAAGATATCTTACTATCAACGTCGAACGAACGAAGACCCAGCGGGAGTTATTCTTACAACAGCTATGATTGGCTGTTTCCACATTTAACTGTTCCTCTACTGTTCTGCGCAATAGCAGTCCAAATGGACTCATTGTAACGGGAATTGTGGTTGGTTGTTCCTTTTCCTTGGTCCATAAAAATAGCATCTTGGTTTACGAGCGGACTCACTGCTAAAGGAGCTTCAATTGGTAGTTCCTTACCTTTTTCTCTATATCATCATCTTTTGCTCGAAATCTCCTAATTGATTATTTGTTCATGAGATTTTACCGGTTGGTCTTTACCTCAGCTACAGTTCAGTTTAAAAAGGTCAGATTCTGCGTAACCATTCTTACAACCCCAGATGTTATATAACAGGTTAAAAATCAACTTTGCATGGCGATCATTCTTACAAATTCTTAGATTGGTTGATCGTTCGACCCTCAACAATGTGAGAAGCTTAGTATTATTAGTTGTTTGACTTTATTCCAAACCTGGAGAACTTTTAAGAGAGTATCTGATCTGTTAGCAGTTGAAGCTAAATATAAATTGCGTACCTTTATTTGATTTGAAGTGTTAGCGGTTTTGGTCCGCTGACACCAAATGTCATTGGCTCGTGCATGATTCTGCTCTGCGGATATTCGTGATATGGATCACGAAGATTCTACACATTTAAAGGTCGCGTGATGCACGCGACAAACGACTTAGCATGAACTGGATGTACGTGGGTTTTTGTTTGAGTTCAGGCTCAGGCGTACTTCCTTCCGTAAATCTCTGTGGGTACAATGGTGGCTGAATGTACAACAAAGTGACATAGGGTCTTCAGAAAAAAAAAAACCCTTTTGCTTGATCTTTAACTGCAGGAATTATTTGGCGCCTTTCTTACCAAATAGCTTCACCAAAGACTTCCGCTGGGGTTAAGATACAATGCTGGATGACCGAAATGATATAACGCCCCTAGAGCCTAGGAAAGTCATAACTCAAAAGATAAGACACCTTCATTTTCTAATAATGGCATTTTTGCTTTGACGTTTTTGGAGCGACCTTCCGGACAATTGTGTTTTCCATAAGTATTTGATTTCGTTGCAGGAAGAGATAATCGCACGTCAAGTATTCTTTTAAGCTACTAGGCAATAAGACGAAGATAATACTTACGTTTGTTAGCCGCGCTAATCCAGTCCATTACAGTGAAATCCAGACCATCGTCTTCTGGTTGAGATATTGAGGAACTCTCTAATAACAGAACAACTCGAATTTAGTACAATCATGACCTCTTAAAAAACATCAATCTTCTCGTTATCTTAAAAGCCGATCAACAGAAGTATCATTTTCAAGTCAGTTTTGCCTTTGCCCGCCGTTGACTGGGAACAATACCTCTAGCAGCTCATCAGCCCGACATAACTTAAATCGTGATCTGCCAGTCAGTTAAGCCAAGCACATGCTGCATTAGGAACTGTTCCAAAACAAACACTGGCACAGCGAGTAACTCTAGAGTAAAATACAACACAATCCCAATCAATCTGCATTACCTGAAAACCTGTTAGCGTTCAGGGGACTTGAATACGAGAAACGGTTTCCGTTGATAACTAGCGTCGCTGCTTGTAGCAGCAAATATGTCCAAGGAGCCATTGCTTATCTACAAAAATAAAAGTCATGTTAGAAACCCACGCAGACCAAATGACCGTAAAACATGGCACTCATATCCTTACTAAGGCAGAGGAGGAAATAAAATATGAAGTTCCTCGTCACTGGAAGGGGCAAAACGTTCTGTGTCTCTTGTGAAAAGACAATCGTAGTGTTAACCAGTGCGTTTTCTGCACTCTATTGAGTGCAATGCACACAGCGTGCTGATCTACATGAGATTCCTTTAAACCCTGCTTGTCATTCAATCATCATTATTGCTTACATGATACGTCATCATACTTCCTCTCTCCCGGGGTCACGTGAATATGTTATTATCAATAGCGGCAAACTTCCAAACTTTCTGACATGTCTAAAATTATCTACCCAGTATTTAACTCTTTAACTCCCAGCACGTGGGCATTCCTTGCTGAACAAATTGTCCACACCAATCTTTCGAACTTTTCGCCATTGACGGTGTACTTTAAAAAACGCATTTGAAAACTTCCGGAAGGTACTTTCAGATTTTCCATTTGATAAATTATTTTTAAGCTGAAAACTAGCTAGAAAGTACAGTGCTATCGTTAACGCATGTGTTTGTATGAGAAAAAGTATTTTGACGAAGGATACGTTTACAACATATCAATTACCTCTCTCGTATAAGACTGTTCTCTGTATTTATTTACCCTTAAGTTTGAAAACTGACACAAGACACCGCTCATCGAGGATATATTCATCTGAGGTGACCAATCTCATTATCGCGACATTTGTAAATCAATTGTGAAAGAAACCACACCATTCTTCTCAATTCACGTATAGAAGCCATCCTGCAAAGTTATCGCGTCGTGTTAAATATGCAGCAATGCATGACCTACTTGGTGACCTTAAGATGTGACTAGAAAATTCTCTTTTTTTGAAGTTTTCAAACCTTGCAGATGAACACAGAATTTTAGTTTTATAGTTTCCCAAATTTTGTGCACAAGTGTTCACAAACAAAGAACAATACACTCCGTCAAAACTTCATAGATCAAACAGGTGTATATTTTGTTAAGACACGTTACATAATTATTTAGACGTGACCAAGTAGTTTTGAAGGTCACGTTTTCACCGAAATACTCCGAAAATATCAAACGACAAGTTAGTTTAGTAATGAATACCATCTAAATATCGAATGAAATATTCCTAATGCAAGCAACCTATGCAACCACTCCCAAGATAAAAATAGTGCTATTTATACTCAGTGACCATGACATGAAAATTTTAAAACAAAAAAAATCAAAGGTCTTGGAGGAGGGTATAAAATGGGCGGTCAGCTGAATTGACATTGATTAATATTGTTGAACTGAAAGCGATGTGATTCACTTCGCCAATATTGACCCACTCGAGGTCTTTGAAGGGTTTGCGCTACCGCACAAAATGAAAGTGAACTGCATGAGGAGAGCTCAACATTAAGTTGTTATCTGAGTAGTATTGGGTCCATGCGGACGATTGGGATAAGCGTTAATGTAGCTGGACGGATGATGATCAGATTTTCAATCCATTAGCCCTGCGATATCAGTTGGTAGAGAAATAAACACGATATAACCACATTTATACACACAGGGAGCACCATGATCATCCGTATGAGTCATTAAGTCTTTAAGCCCTTTCAGAGAAACACTTAAACGACCACACGGGCAATACCGCAATGCATTCCACATTTAAGTGCCCAATGTGTCACCCTAATGGCTTACTGGACTGATTGATTCGAATGTAGCCAACAATTACCATACATTCACATTTCACTGCGTAATTTAGAACAAAATGATCTCAGTAGTACATGGTGTGATACAAAAAGACAAAACGTTGGATTTTCCTTGAGTCAGAAAAGGATCATATAGTGAAGCATGATAACGATGCGCCGTTCAAAGAAATCCAATATAACTGATTAAACAAACGGTGTACCGCTAAATATTATACTGTAAGCCCATCGAATTATTAAGGCCTCAGGAAACCTTTGATATATTGGTGAATTAATGAACTGAAGTAAAAGTATTGACATCTGACTAAATTGTTCAGTTTATCAGTATTTCCCTTTAGTAGGTTCATTGTGTGCACTCAATGTTCTTTTTTTTTTTTTTTGCTGATTTCTGATAAGAAAACATGTTCCCCTATGATAACTATTTCAATATGACCCCTGTTGATGATGACAGAGGGAGTTTGACAATATTGAAATATCAAGAAGGCTTTCAACTGTTAGCTGCCTCAATAAAAATGAATTAAACTGAGATCGTTAATCCTGCATCTAACTAAAATAAATACCGCTGAATGTGAATTGACACGTGCATATCTATCTTCAATACAGTAAAAATAACTTCCCCTTGTAGTTGTCAAAAAGCTCTAAGTGGCCTCACATTTGCGGTTTTACTGTGTCTAAATTTATAGAATAAATTTTTGGGAACAAAGAGTCAATGGAAATCAGAGGGCTCCACATCCACCAGTCCTTGCATTTGATTACGTAACCTAGAGTAGAAGTAAAGAATTTTTTAATTGTACACTAATAAGCCATCAATCGAGTCACAAATGCCCCATCAGTTGTAAGAGCTCGGTGTAATGAACAGATCAAAAAGTGCCACTTCTGGTTCGTACTCATTCCAGCAATATTTGCTCCCCTAGCTCGCAGCACTTATCTTGAACATTAATAAATCCCTTGCGGGCACGATTGATCAGAATCTTAAATAACTACAAAACAGCCGAGCTTTTCCGTTCGCAAAATAAGCAATTTGCCTAAATGTGAATAATCTTTTTTAAAACGACATCATCAACGAAATAAACGTCCATTAGGAAGGACTGTTTCGAGAACCGGAACATGACCTGATCAAGCATCACGTAATTTGGTTTGCGCTTCCATAAAAAACGTCACAAATTTTCAAGTAGGTTCTGATTAATGCCAAGGATATATTATAACTTGCTTCCAGTATTAAAGACACGAAATTGAAACCCGCTTTTAAGACCATCTAAACTTTATGCGTTTTCAGCAAAAGTGTGAAAAGCTCACTTCTGTCGTCGTTTCGAGATTTCGCGCCAAAATGTTTCCCGCCAAAAACGCGTCTGCTTGCCTGCCAAACTCATCGCCAGTGTCATTCGACCTTAGAGATCTCGCTCTGTTATTGAAAGCCGCGTGGCTCTTGTAACTTAAAAACCGCATCTCTCTTAGAAGTTTTCGGGAAAAAAAATTACTGTAATTTCTGGACATTTTTCTGTAAACCCAGCATCCCATGATAATGCTTTAATTGCAAACAGGTCTTGATAAGAAACCACAATAATGGCAGCATCTCCGTGTGTAGGAGACGGACAGAGATAACCTGG
>Ga0126338_10000414_pt1 | contig 22490 bp, 18 predicted proteins | sample OrbCmetagenome_2_FD_92529 | JGI IMG/M metagenome (GOLD analysis project Ga0126338, IMG submission 92529) | Coral microbial communities from Petempiche,Puerto Morelos, Mexico - Orbicella C C metagenome | ecosystem: Host-associated > Invertebrates > Cnidaria > Coral | place: Petempiche,Puerto... | reverse complement strand
GTTTTAACAGCTTCTGGCGGAAAAAACATCACACGTTGCGTGACTCGGAATTTGGCCGAGCGGAGGTCTGCGTCTGGTCACCGACAAAAAAAAAAATAATAAACCACGGGTAAACCTAGAACCACGCTCGGCCCATGGCCGCGCGGTTAATCAACACTTTCCACTTTTGAAACAACAAACGAAACATACACAGGCTTTTTAATCTCCCAAGAAAATGTTACAAATTAATCCCAACTTTGACAAGTTGCAATGGTAAAGTAAGTGTCAATGTAACCACTGGTATATGTATTGTGCATGGAGAAGTACAAACCTTAGGGGGCAAGGGTGGGGGCTCATCATCTGTCTCAGTGAGAACTTTCATTGTTCCGCTGTCATCATCACTAAAATAATGAACATTCAGGGAACAGTCATCTTGTTTTCAATACAAATGAAACTTAGGAAAAAAAGAAAACTGCATTGAATTCATAATTCATATTTACTTGTTCATACTGATGTCTCCATTATGTACTTCTTGTGGTCCATTTTCTGTCTGTTGACAAAGACAATTAATTAAATAAATAATGAATATCAGTAGTTATCAACACAAATATGATAAAAATGTTTGGGCTGAAGAATTGAAAAAAGACACTTGTACGGGGTCATACTATCCCCTGATTTGAGCTCCACTTGGATACCAAAGGGGCAAGCATTACAATAGGGGACTTCAGATCTGAGTATAAGTTCGAGGTCTTGTACAAAAATGCCTTTCACAGTTCTAGTTTGCAGGCACCACATTATGATGTCACATACCCAACTCACCCCACGAGCTACTCTCTCTACCTAAAACCAACATGAAGAGTGAGGGCTCTGGTTGTGTCACTGGTTTGAAATTTGAAAATTGCACTCGTACTTAATCTTGTACTTGTAGTTCTAAAACTAAGGAGGTGCCTGTATTACCTGATGCTGCGGTCTTGTTTCCCTGCTCACCATTGGCTCTACTTGCACTCCATCCACTATAAAACAAACAACATCATGAGATATGCAAAACATTTACTGTACACAAGTCAGAAAAATGGAATCATCTATCTCTAATTCTAAATTTAAAGAGGCTAAATGGCTAAATCTTAATGTGTGGTTACTGCTGCAGACAAAAACATATGATTACGACTGTAAACATACAGCTTTAGGAACAGTAATATTGTAGTAATGTGGTGGTCACATCTCGTTAAAATAGGAATTTTATGAAATTATTAAAAACTCTACACAATAAGATAAATCTTAAAACAAAGAGCTGCACCACAAAGAACTGCTTTAGCTACATCAAAATACATACATACAAAAATATCTTTTATTAAAAGTGTCTGGTCAGTCTAGTGCCAATAGCACTAATTGGGGATACAGATAATACAATATATTGCATTCTTCTATTTATTGTATTATTGTATTCTCCTATTTAAATTTAAATATCTCACAGTCCTACTTACATTTTCCTTCAGAACCTGATATACTGCGTCTCTCTTGAATTTTATTATCAGGAACTTTTCTGGATCGTATTCTTGTTAAGACCTGAACATTCTGCAACAAAATTAGAGCATCTGTTGAACATTCCTGTTCAATTAAATACTGTACAAATATTTTACCAACCATTAAATTATGTTATATTTATGCCATAGGGTAGCCTGCATACATTTAGCAGGCATTTCAAAGCACCTCATGGCAACGAAACCGCAAGTGAGTGCAAATAAAATAAGGAGCAGGGGGACGTCTGCTATGCGGGCTAGCCATAGGGCTTCCAAGGTAGCTTCTCATCTGATGGGAGGGGCATTACTTCTAGAGATTTCATGTTAAGGAGGCTGGCAATAAGCTTTGGCATTGGCTTTGGCAAGTCAGGTCAAATGCAGTCTTCATCTTCTTTGTCTCATGGTTCTTTGTACTGTTATTCATAATGATAATGTACAGCACTTGACTCAATTTTGCATACAATATTGACCTCACTTTACCTCGTCAACAGGGGCTGTATCATCGTCATCATCATCATCTGGTTCTCCAACACGGCCTTTCTTATCTGACTTTCTCTTGAATAAGTCTAACAAATCCTGTATCACTGCGCGGGTGTAACCATGGCAACAAAAAGGATGCTGCAGTAGAAGAGATATAGACATTGTTAAAGTAAGGCTACATGTTACATTGTGTAGTTTCATCACCTGTGGTTAAAAAAAAATTGCAAATGGTAACTAGAGTAAGCACCAATGACTCCATATTTTCAATTTCAATACTTAATTTCACATATGAAATAATAGCTTTGACACCTAATGAGTAACCTGTTCAATTTATTTCCTTTTTTAGAGCACCTTATTTTTTGCGTGCTTTGTTGCTCTTATTTGGACATACAAAATTGGATGAAAATATTGGATGGGGGTGGTTTTAACACTTTTAGAGGTAGACTGAAAAGGCTTTTTTAGCATAAATTGAGATCTTTTAGCTTTTAATTGTATTTCTAATTGTATTTTATATCATGCCATAGAAAATACAGCCAATCAAAATACAGGAAAGCCATTGCATATTCGACAGTATTACACCAAACCTTCCTATCATGCATTGTGTGTATGTTACATTGATTGGGTTGGCACATTATAAAATAGCCATACAACAATCTCTTGTGGCATACCATGGAATATCCCACCTGTTACTTGTATTTTCTTGGTGTACATGTACACACTCTCCTAAAAGCTTGTCTGTATACCAAGAAGATACAAGTGCCTCGTGGGATCTTCCAGGTATACCACTCGAAAGTGTTGCATAACCAGTGCACACAAATGATTTATACACTGCACAGAAGACAATGCTCTTGCCAATAATCTGATACAATAATAAAACTAACTGTTAACATTTTGTCAGCTGGGGGACGCTTCTTTGGATTTTTCTGCAGAACTGATTTGATAAAGCTGTGAAGTTCTGGTGACCTGTAAATTGGAATGAAGTTTCATCACAATCAACATGTACTAAAGAAACAGTCTAAGCATCACAGGTAGCCTGCGAGCAGGCTCACGTGGGAGCACAAGCGTTGGAGCACGAAATTGAGCGGCGAAGCCGTGAGACGAGAAAGTGAGCCTGCACTGATCTCTACAAATTTTTTATTTCCACCCCAGAAACCGCAGAAAAGAATAAGTCAATTAATTTTCACTGGAAGTATGAACTTTGGCAGCTCAGATTTCTTGGGAAAATTGTAAAATCGTTTTCATAACAACATGTAAGTGCGATATCCGCTGTTGATAAAGTTTTGCTAAAGAAAAACTGTCAAAGTTTATGTCTACTAAGGATACACATTTGACTCCAAGTAATCTTGCTTTGGCAATCTGGTCTTTGACGATGCTGGTAAACAGGCAAACGCCTTTGTGTTGTTTCGATCACGTATGTTTGTAATATTTAACTCTTCCCATATGTAGTTGGCAACACGGCAAGTACGTCTTGATTCATTAACATACTTTCAACTGCTATTTCCTGCCCCTCTTTAGTTTGAAATTTAACCAGAAATAGACAGGAACTTTGTTAAAACATCAGTCATACATGCACTCAACTCTTCCTCTGACTCCAAATGTGGACAACTTGTTTTTTATTGTGTGGTAAATTACTGACTCCATGGTGATTTAATCTCTCCTCATCAAACATAATAGATTGACAGTTTTCTCGCCTTTCCCGCTTTTTGACCAATGGTATTTCACTTCGCTCAGACAAAGCAGAAATAAAAAAATTACAGAGATCAGGGCAGGCTCACTTTCTTGGGGTCTCTTCACCAGACTCCTTCCCACCGGATCGCTTTGTTCTTTGCTGCTCCCGCGTGTAACACAAAGGTGAGCCTGCTCGCAGGCTACATCATATGGTGAAAGGCAAAAGACTTGTCTCTGTATTGTTACTTCTCCTTGGGGCTTAAAAGAAAAACTTTAATTCCAGCTTGCCCTTTTGGACAATCAGCTCTCAAATTTTGCTTGGGCTGGGCAAGTCTTAGTTTACTTCAATCTTTTATTTTGCTGGCAGACAACTTGCCTGGACCCTTGACCATCAGGCAAGTGAGCAAAAAAAGTTATTTGCCCGGCAGGAAAAGCACTTTTTTCGAGCCCTGCTCCTGGATTAAAGAGTAGTAAATCACAGACAATCTCCTTTCATTTCTGAGAGGCTATTCATAACAGTTGGCTGAACTCATTCACACTCTTAAGTAGAGACCCACTGTGAGGGTTTAATACTTGTAGTGGTAAGTTGGAGCCTGCTGTTTGCCAAATCCTCTTTGCTTCTTGTAATGATTATGAACAATACTTACCATTTATCCTTTTCTTTCAATGTGGGTGGAACAAAACTTCTTTTTCCTATATTGTACAATGCCCTGTCACAAACAAAATGAAGAAAACATTGATCAACACCATTTAAAATGATAAAATAAAAACAATTGACAGACCTAAAGGCTTAACAGTGCACTTCAGCTGTTTTGAATGTATGTGTTTGTGAAAAGTTCATCAAATGCCAAAGTTGATGTGGTTACCTCATAGGATGCAAATCAAACATGGGAGGTTGTAGTTCTGCCAGTTCGATAGCTGTAATCCCGACGGCCCAGATATCACACTAGAAAAACAACAGCAACAGCATGAGTCAGCAGTTACTTGTGTTTTTAATCTGTACCTCCACAGTGGGATTCTTTCTGCAGTTAAAACTTGTCAAAAGTCAAATTTAATATTAAAGTTTAATAATACAAACCTTTAAGTCATATCCACCTAATCTCTCTACTGCTGCCATTTCTGGTGCCATCCTTTGAATGACAGAGAATTGAGAATGGAATTTAAACGCATTCATATTATCCATATAATGTAGAGACATGTACAAATATATAAAAAGTGCAACTTTGATCCACCATACAATGTACCTCAGCTGTAATACGGGAAGAAAAAAAATACTGATAATAATGAGAAGATGATTTTCTCTGTTAGTGACACTGTAGGCATAATCGGAAAAATATCCAGAAATGAATTCTGTCAGTACTTCAGTATACTGTATAATATAGACACAAGTGTTTTAATGGAAAATATACTACTTGTAAAAAATGCATACAAGATTACCACCAGGTTCCCAGTGGTGTATTTTCCATATCCTCGCTGGTGAGGATATTGATGACGTCATTTCTCGCTTTTTCACATTTGTCTGTGCAAATGGTCAGTTTGTCCATATAATTAAAAGAAAATTACACGGTGGCTTGAAGATATGAATTATTTATTTTCTTGTGTTGAAAACAATATTTTACTCACTTGGGGTACTTGTTCGTAAAAATACAAAATTCATATCTTCACGCCAGTTTGCAATATCCTTTATTAAAAACTGGATCATTGGATAATGTAATTTGAGAGATTTCATTGGCTTAGCCATCATGGATTATGAGTGACTATACCATGCTCTACAAATATGGCTTGTTGGCTATCTACCAAACTCAGTGATTATGAGAAAGATGACAGCCAACACGTGTCATTGACTACCTACCATCTCATATCCAACACATGCTCATGGAATAATTGTTAATTATAAATATAAATCTTTAATCCACAACTCACCAATAAGGGGTTCCTATAAACGATTTTCTTTTTGTCATGGTCTCTGATATTCTTGCAGCAATGCCAAAATCAGCTGTTGGAGGTAAAAAAAAAGTTACATTTTAAGATGTTTCAACCAAATATCACAACATGCGAGTAGCAGTGGCCATGTTTTGAGGGTCTCAAGTTCTTTACAACCTAGTGCTCTGGTTAATTATATATTACAGTTAGATGAAGTCTGCATATGAGCCACATGGCCCATCAGACTGGCACTTATCTCTGGTTTCAGTAGCATGAAGCGACTAGAAGTATTTCTTCTCTCCTCCCCAACTCCCCTCCCCTGGATGAGATGGTAGTCCTTCACAGGGACAAATTACAGTACCACTAGAATATTACTTACCAAGCTTAATGCTTCCTTGGGATGTCAAAAGGATATTTGCACCCTGAGGAAAACATTTTATAACATAGCATTAAAACACCATGATCATATTTCCTTGAATCAATTTCAGAAGCATAAGTTACATGTGGGATGTTAAATATTGCACACAACATTTCAAATCCAACTCAAAAACTCAGCAATAATTCATAAAGGAAATACAAAAGAAATGAATGTTTAACAAGTTTCTTTAAATTTGATAAGGACATGGCTAAATTTTACAGCCGATTTTCTCCAGAAAAAAAAAAAAAACCCAAGGGTTATTCTACAGATGAGGCGATCTACCGCAAACGTTTTTGAAGCTGTTCAAAAAACTTACAGGATGTGTTTTATCTGGTTTAAAACACTCGGCTGCACCTTGCGTTTTAAATCCAACAAAACACTCCTACTCCTCTTTTAAACATTACTTTAAGCTAATAGACTTTTCCCGTGTTCCAACAAACAATGGTGCCGTGTCGAGATCAGGGTGGACAAAAATACAGCAAATATATGAAAATGTCCACCCCAATTTCGCTCTCACTGGAACTATCGTTCAAACACACTGAAGTGGAATGCGGGAAAGGTCTATTGACAACAACAGAGCAAGTTAGAACATTTTAAGCTTAAAAACTTTCACATAGTCTTCTGTGTCATTGATCTCTACAAGATGCAGTAAGGTATAACAGTATCATTTGGTTTGTTCATTATATAGCTTGTCATAAATCTTTGGAATTCTAACACTACCTTGATATCTCTGTGCATTAAGTTTTTGTCATGTAGATATGCAAGACCCTATGATACAAAGAAAATGTCAAGAATGCTTTACCAGTAAAGATCATTATATAGATGAGAGTTCACTTTATTCAATAGCCCATGGAATAAGTATGTGTAAAGGTTCAAATCTAAGATTGATATTGGCTTTAGTCTGGCATTGCGAGTATGATGATTAGATATTGCAGCTAATGTAGATTTTAACAGTCTATCACTACCATAACATCAACAACAGCATCAACAACTTCAATGCTTTTAACACTTTTAACCTAAAAAGCTTTACTATTTGGTTGATAATCATTATATCTATTCTCCATTATGATATACATGACTGTATATATGCTATTACACGGTGACAAGAAGGTATGAATTTTATGTTGGAATGGCAAGAACAATACAACCGCAGTTCATATATGAATTATTTCATATAAACTTCACATCATTTCACTCCTCACGGGAAGATATGAACTCAATTAAGTGGCCTCGCTCCCAATGTGTGGCTTCATAGCTCATTAATTTTGGTATAGCATCGCACTGGTATCGCGGAGGTCACGGGTTCGAATCCCGTTGAAGCCCTGATTTTTTTTTCAGGCTTCTTCTTTCCAATTGCTTAAATTGGAAAATTTACTGCGATGATCATTCTTCACTTCCGAGTCAGATATTGTTGTCTTTGATATCTTTGAGCCAATGTGTAATGTTCTTTTTATTATATGGAGACCAAATATCTGAAATTGCCGTTTTATTGCATTTTCAATTAATCGAGGTTTCTTTTCTAGGAAACCTTCTACTTGTACAATGTTTTCTTTTTTGTGTTCTCTTTCTCAATTTTTTCGGAAAACTCATTCACAACTTTGAAGAATGGTGCACCTTAGACAAAACTATTATTAGATACACACCTTCAGTGTCTCAACACAAATAAAAGAAATTTGAGGCTCAGAACAAGGGCCAGTAACTGTATAAAGAAACAATAGTTTAATTACATGTCAACGGGCACAAAAGAAGCAGGGTACTTTTTCCATGGGAGTTTTCCAGGAGCTAGGGAAGGACATATTATATAAATAGATACAAAAATTATAAATATCACAATTGGCCATCACTCCTCCTCAATATTGAAACAAATATTTGAAATAAACATAACATGTACTTAAAAATGCTGACTGGCAGAAAGCAGACTGTTGGCTATTTACAAAGGCAACTAAGGTGCTGAATCCAAAATCACTAAGATCAAATCCATCTAGTGGCAAGTGGGATGGCTTAAACCTACATGTAGGACCTCCGAATTACAAGACAGGCATCCAACACCACAAGGCCATGCTGTCTCCTTAAATTTATATAATTTTTTTATAACTAACCACAATAAATGTCCTGAGCTGATCCTGCTCCACAGAACTCCATGGCAATCCATAGCTTATCCCTCCTAAAACAGCAACACAATTAACAACCCAGTATTTATGAACGAAGCAGTTAAAAGGGTTTGCAATGGTCACCTACAAATTGTGGAGGTTTAAAACCCCAGTCAACAGAAGTATATGGCTAACGTGTTTACATCCTTTTTGCCACCCAATTCAGATCATGCAATGATTTATTTGGGAGGTTACGATTGTTCTGTTCATACATACTCCCTTGTAATCAGTTGCACGAGGCAAATTGCACAATAAATTGTATCTTCCCAAATGAATCATCACATAGTGTAAATTGGGTGGTAACAAGGATGCAAACACATTAGCTGAATCAGTCTATTTTGCACCATCCAAGTTCACACCCAGAGTTTCAAGTCTGCACCAAAATGCTAACCAAGCTCACCCCAGCATTCCTGGATATTCACACATAAAGAACGAGAAATAGTCAGTTACAACAAAGCGGCTGTCTGGTAAACTCTGATTTTCTTAAACTTATGGCTTGCATCAAGACTTACTAAGACAGCGTAGGGAGAGACCATTGTTGACCTGTCAAAAAAGAGGTGCAGTACTAACTCGGACGGTGCAAACTTGTTTAGGTGTGAAACCTGTTACTTCAGCAACATGTAACGCACCTGATATAGCTGCCTATGTACTGAATGATGTTTGGATGCTGACAATTCTGCATCATGGCAATTTCTTGCTGAATCAGTTCAAAATCATCTCCTAAAGCAAAACAACAAATAAAAGTAACAGAAATGTCAGTAATAATTGATATTATCATATGACCTGTACAGCCCTGCATGCTGTTTCCTTGAAAAACCACAAGAAAAAAGGTCCTATGTGAGGGTCCCATGCGTCAAAGTGATAGGGCTGGAAAAACCCACATGACCCTACTAGAAGTGAAGCAAATGCTGCCATGCCTGCATCCTTGTTGTAGAAAAAAGCAACAACAACAAAATCAGGTCATGTCATAACATGCTTATCGACTGAGTGAGGTTGGGCCGACCTGAAAACATTTGGCTCTTGGTCAGGATACATAGAACTGGCTGCACTCACTCTCTGCATGATGTCCTGACTTCAAACCAAGTATTTTTCTGTCTGCCTTTCAATCAATAAGTACATAAAATTTGATTGCCTGAAATCTTTTGCTACTCTGATTACTTTTTTATTATAAAACCAGACTGAATTCAATCTCTGGATTGAGTTCGATTGAATTTTTTTTTACTGCATGCAATTAAAACTTGGTTCCATTTTCAGTTTCTGTTTGCATGACTATCCAAGGAAAAAGCTTGACTAACACCATTGTTCACGAGAGGAAATTTATACCAGCTTGATCATAACGTTATATTGCCCTATATTAAAAATACATTTAATTTTGAGTGCAACTCATTAACATTTCAACTATTTATTTGTCCCTATTTCAATTCTGTCTAAAGTTCCAAAGCTGCCTGATCTGATGTGCATAGTAAATATTTCAAGGTTTGCTCTGCTTGAATTGAGACAGGATTAAGAATTTAAAAAAAAAACAATTTTTAATTACCCTATATCATATATCTTAGGTACTGTAGAGTTATCAAAAGTAACATTTTGCTGTTTGCTATTTGCGAATGAGAGGGAATATTGACCATACTGGCGGAGTGGGTCAGATAATTTACATAAAATACGTCAACAAGTTGAAGAATTACGGACTAAAAAAAGCAACAGAGAACAAATCCATTTAAGAATATTTGAAACAACTAAACACGAAACGGAACGGAACAAACTCAGATGAACGTCGACAACAAATAATACCATGTTTGGAGTTGATGCAAAGAACATCAAATGGACAACTGTTGACATGACACAATTTAAGATCGATCACACACACAATTGAAAGATCTTAAAATGAAAGGAAATGATTTCTTGAGTTATATTGCTTATTGGCATATTGCTTTGAATTCAACAGAGTGTTGTGCAGTGTAGAATAACCACTAAAACTTAACAAGCGGTAGACATAATCAGTCACTTGCCTGGTTCAACTTTGACAACTTTTACAGCAGCAAGTTCCCCAGTCGAAATAACCCTAGCCTGAAAATGGCGGTTTAATTTCGGTCAGTAACATTTCAAGATCAAATAAAGCAAGGCTGGAATATTGAAGATTAAGCAAAGCAGACGCTATGCGGGAAATAAATCTGATATAAAGGACAAACCTTGAAAACGTCACCATACGTTCCTCCTCCAACTTTTTCGATCAAATCAAAAACCTTCTCCGGGTTTCCCCGCTGGATGTTCGCTCGTAGCGGTACGCTCATGTTGAACTCGCTTTGTCTAGTTTTTCGCCAAGTTCACTGAAAACATCACGGCCGCTAGTACATTGATTCACCAAGGACAGTCAACTCGGCTATACCATTGTCGTGTCTACGGAAAACCTGAATTTGGCGGAAGGATACTTGTGACTCACGGTGGTCATATCCGCTTGACATACCCACGGCATTCCTGCACTCGGCACATCACGAGTAAGGGACCGAATAATTATCGGCTGGAAAAGTTGTCACGAGATATTCCGATAATATTACGAATAATAACGACTGATAATATTGATCGCACGATAACAAATCGACTTATCTTGTGACGCGTAGAAACAGGCTTGGCCACTTAGCTGTCGAAATTTTCGTTTATGCTTGTACCTTCAGCTTTCTAAATGTGTTTTGCAAGCAAAAGTGATATAATTTACCGGAGATTCATCTTATCTTCATTTTTCTCGAAAGGATGGGGCGATATAAAGGTCTATGAACGCCTGTTGGAAGCTCGAAAGACTGTCACGGATAGAACAAAATGTAGAAATCTTATTCCTTCGCATTGTCCTGTCGAACTAAAGAAATCATGGAAAACGGAGTCTTGTTACATCGCAGAAGGACAATTTACGTCCCCTTTAGCCCAACACTTCCCGGGCCTGTTACCTAAAGAAAGCGAAAAAGCTCACTTTCAGGTCATCGTGCCAAAAAAATGGCCGCAAACTGGACGAAAACCGGCTTGCCTCCATCTTGCGGGCACGGGAGATCATCATTTTTGGCGAAGGAGAAATCTAATGGCAAAACCTTTGGCGAAGGAACACGGCATTGCATCGGTACTATTAGAAAATCCCTTCTATGGCGTGAGAAAGCCTAAGAACCAACTTCGTTCCAGCCTTCTACATGTGGTAGACTTATTTGTTATGGGTGCTGCGCTCATTTTAGAATCAGTTGTCTTGTTAAACTGGTGTGAACGCCAAGGGTATGGCCCCTTGGGAATCACAGGGATCTCAATGGGTGGACACATGGCTTCTCTTGCATGTACTGCTTGGCCGAAACCACTGGCTATTGTGCCTTGTTTATCATGGAGTACAGCATCCTGTGTCTTTACAGAGGTAGCTTGCTAATTAATATATTAGTAATTTAATACTGGACGGGGTTGAGCGCTAGCAGAGTGTCATGACGTGCTAGTGGCAAGCGATGAGTATATCAACTGATGATGCTGACGATACTGCAAATCACTGGCAAATCAGAACATTTAGAATAGCTAAGTTCAATGATTGTTTTATCATTAATGATCTTTTGTTCAAAATGAAGTGGGATGCAAGTGCTGCCTTTACTTTGTTACATTGTCAGGGAAAGTACTGCTCAGGTGCAGAATGTTATTTGCTTTATTATAGTACACAATGATGCACATGGACATGCACTTTGAAGAGATATAAAATTAAAAAAAATTGAAATCCAGGCGATTGCTTATTTTTTGGTAGCCTGTTCCAGGCTCTCGGTCAATGGGGACAATCAAAAATGCGGCCGGGCGACGAGCAACAAACGGAGTCTGGTAGAGAAAGAGGGGCGGTTGGTCCTTCCCACGCCCTCTCCTTTTTTTACCAAACCCTGCTCATCCTGCGCCCGCTTTTTCGATCATCCCCACTGACCGAGAGTGTGGGACAGGCTAATTGTGTGGTTCCAGAAAATATCTCCACCAAGGATGGTTATTGGCTTGTACTCACTTCCCCTGGAATTTCCAGTTTAGCTTCATACTTTCCCTTTAAGATTTGGCTATTGAGACCCGCCCAATCCTCAGAATTTTCAATGGCCATCCTTGGTGTGGGTACAGATATTTTCCAGTCCTGCACATTTTACTTTCTTAATGCTGAAATGAAGTTGTTCAAAGTAGACCTCCACCTATTCAAAGTCAAATTTGCTTAGAAACAATTTTCCCACCAAAATGCCAAAAATCTGCAAAAATTTGTGTGAAAAATGTACATGTACTTTGTTCACATTCCTTTGTATCTGGAAGATTTGGAGACCCATACACAGAACAGGAGATTCAGCCTGTATTGAGGAGAATCTCAGATAATCTGGGAGGGTTGGTAAAGACTCTTTTGTGATACACATTGTATCACCTGCACAAAACAAATGGTAACAATTTGGTGCACTCTTTTGAGCTCATGTGCTTGTACAACTCAATATTGTGAAATACTGTTTATTAATTATTAATTAATTTTTAATTAATTAATTTATTAATTACTGAACTTTGGGAAGTACAATAATTACTTCTTGTTACTTGTTTTCTAGAACCATGATTGCTGAATTCCAGCACTTACAAACTTGTTTGCAACAGATTAAATCAAGGAATAATTGCCGACTGGATAAATGATGGGATTTCTATCTTCTTTTCAGGGTGTGATGAGCAAGGCTTGTTGTTGGAATACTTTAGAGCAGCAACTTTCAAATGAAGACTACAGGAACAATTTAATGGATTATATTCCCATCAGTGGAGCTATACTTACCAAATTTAATGATGATAGTCTGGGAAGAAATTTTGTGAGAGATTATTCTGATTTGGAATCGTTACTGGAAAAAGAAAAAAGAAATTTAGACAAGAGTGGATTCCGAACACTTTACCTCCAACAAGAAGATATCTACAATGGCTTAAAGTCTTCTTTTTTTGAAAACTTACCCTCAGTTCTAAAAACTATCAAAACCAGAAAAGACTTTTCAGCAAAATCAGAAACGGTAGATTTCATGAACTTTGTCATGGATGAAGCAACGCATCTTAAAAACTTTCCACCACCAGTAGATACCAGCTTGGTGCGGTTTCTGGTAGCAAAGCATGATGCGTATGTCCCACGAGACAATGTGATGAGCCCATGTGACATTTGGCCTGGTTGCACAGTGGAATATATTAACAGTGGTCATGTTGCGGCATCATTAAACCACCAGGATGTATTTAGGAGGGTAATCAGTGATACTCTTGGACAACTTTCATGATAAGCTTACAGCTTTCATAGGTGACATCAATCTCAACTGATATTTTGGATTGAAGTCGTATGAGTGTCTTGTAGGCAGGTCTTTTGTGTAGCTTCATAAAATCTTTGCTCTGAATCAAATTCTTCATAATTCAAAGTGAACGCTTACCCTCAGCTTGTTTGAATGTACTATTATGGTATGATGTTCTGCTCAGTGTAGCAATATGTTTACATAAGAGATCTGTTATATTATACTTTGCACAGTGGTTTATGCATGGGTGTAATATATTCAGAACACAAGACAGTATGTTTTACTCTATTTCCTAACAAAGTGAGAAGGTTTAAAAATAAGATTTACATGTTGCTATTGATAAGAGTGTTTTGGTGGAATTTGAGTAGTTTTGCAATTAGATGAATCGCATTCTTATAAGTGTGATTGTTCTCAATACAATGTAGGTCTATAATTGGTTTTAATTTTGTTGATCTCTGTGACTTTGGTATTGATTTCTTTTTCTATTTTGTTCAAATACTTATAGGGCTGTAAAGATATTGTTTATATTGTTTATATTTTGAATTTTTGTACATGCAGTACGTAAATCTGACATGTGATTGACTAAGTTGCATGTAGTGATAGACAATCAATAGTAGCATGTATGTGAATCAATCAACTGTTTAAAGTGTGGCTCATGATTTTGTTTAAGTTCAAAATAAAATTACAGTGTTTTGTGACCTAAATATTGCTATTACCATTTATGGGCTGGTAAAGTTTGAATGTGAGGCATTGACCACTGTAAAAGGGCATTAATTGAGCCATTTGTATTTTTAAATAACACATTTAATTGCCCTTTCACCTAATTTATACATGTCTATCATTCCACAGATTCATAGAGATAACACAGGGAAGCTCTGGAACTGACACTGCTATTTTTTTTTTTTTTTACTGTTTAGTGACAATTTTATGGTTACAGTTTGCATATTAGGAACTGAATAGGACTGTTTTTGGTGGTTTAAAACATTAGCATCTTGATCCCGGACACTCAATCAATAACTCATTGAACACAAGAGTGAGCAGCAGAGCAATTTGTGTTTTTTTTTGTGTTGTGTGTGTGTTTATTATCATTCAACCATGGAGTTGTCAAGCTAGGGCTTATTGAAGCAAGGCAACATTATTAATTAAAATGTGTCACGATGACATTGTAAGTAATGGCTCAAAAAGGTTGGCGTGATTGTTAAATTTTATACCATCGTATTTTCTCTGTCTAATATTTTGTTCAGTACTATGTACATTGATTTTTCCACATTTGTTTTTGTTTATTGTTTTTTTGAAACATTTTCTAATACTTCTGGGTTCAGCAAGCTTGACCTGTCTTTAGTTATCAGTCCATGTGAAAGGAATAATAGCATGTGTGACATGATGTTATGTTCGGTAAATAACTCTAAAATCTGTGCTTATTGTTATACATGAACGTAGTGGTCAATAACTGACCTGATGTCATTGAAAATACCTGAACTCCATGCAGAGGTCGTAAGTAAACTTTGCGATCAATAACTATGGCATGACGTGATATATCAAACTACCTTAAATTCCATGCTGATTGTCATTCATAAACGTATGCCTTGTCCTTTCATCCGTTGAAGACTTCCAAAGCACAAAAATTCCAAGACACAAATATACGAATCTTTTGCACTTAGATGTTAAATCAAGTCTAAATGACAATATGGAGTGTAGGCTTAGTTGTGCAGTATGACAAATAAAATGAAGATTATTTGAACCCACCAAAACGACTTGTGGGGAGCAGGGATGGCGCAGTGGTGAGGGCACTCCCTCCCACTTTTGTGGCCAGGGTTTAATTCCAGCTGTGTGCTGTATGTTGGCTCTTGCTTTGCTCCAAGAGTCTTTTTTCAGGTTCTCCGGTTTTCCTCCCTCCACGAAAACAAACTTCTCCAAATTCCAATTCGACCAGGATAGAGGACCTGCATGAAAACCATATAAGGCTGATGTGGCTTTCTCTCTAAATATTGTTATTTATTTTACTTAACATAAAAGCAATATTATTATCCTGAATATGCATGGTGTACAACACAGCACGTCAGTCAGGGGCTTAAAAAAATGTAGGAACAATAAATCAGATTTCTTTCATATATTTTTACTCTACAGGGGTACTGCGAATGTCGTGAGAGTAGAAATTTTGACAAATCTGAGGAACTGGAATACTGAAAATAATAAGTGAAACTAGACAGTAGGATGAATTATTAAGAAAATTGAAAACAAGGTATATTTTCTTGTTATAAAAATCTATATTTCAACAATAATAAATAATAGTATTTTACCCAGAATTTTACCCATAAAAACCAATATGAAATAATAAGAAAAATTATCATCTTTCCTTTGAATAAAATGTTACATTTATAAAAACACAAAAAGGTGAAATTCAAGCTTTTTGAAAATGTATTAACTAATTAAAAGCTGCTAAGAATATTTCAATAGAAGTATTATTGCTACAATCACCTGGTGCAGGCGTCAAAACTCTTGGCACTCTTTCAGGTCAGCAAAAATAAATTTCAGGTGTTTTTAACCATACATTCGAACTAGTATTCTTGAGTGAAAAAACAGAACAATTTTAAGAGAAGAAAGAAAGAAAGATCAGAGAAAATGACAAGCACTCTAAGATGTATTTAAAATACTGCAGAAACACGTTGTGTTGTCGCTTGTCACGCCATTCCTTATATGGTAATGGTATCAGTGTCCAAATGGGGGCGGGCCTCATTCGCTTGTGCAAGCCAAGGCAAAGAAATCGCTCTCGTTTCAGTCCTAGATAACAAGTTCACGAGGTTGTGACTAGGGTTACTGCTCGGGAAATATGGCGGATAAACCAAACCTTACAGAGGTTTCCTCGTTTGATTCTTCCAAACTGAAACATGTCAAGACTGAAGAGAAGAATACTCTGCCTTCGAACGAAAGTAAGTCAGCTTAATGACTGCTAGCAGCGCGAGCTTCCATGGCTTCTGCACCGCTGAAGAATTTCGTAGACTTCCTTTCAGAAAGACAGATGGTTACACGCTAATATTTGAGTTGCATTGTTTATTTCAAAAGCTTAACTTAGTGCAAGAAAGTTTAAATGTTAAAATGGTGGGCGAACTTGTTGGCTGTGAGGGTATCGAAGCTTCATCGAGAGACCGTGAACGATCGAACCAAGTTGATCAGCATCAAATTTGCAGCTACAGTATATTTTTGCGAGGTTTCTACATGCTTGCAGGTTGCCTTTGTATAACTTAGTTTTGACTGAAATATGCATTGATTTTGCATCTTGTAGCACTGAAACAAGAGCTTCAGCCAGACGAATTTCCTGATCGCTCTGAAATAAAGAATTTTGATCCGTCAAAATTGAAGAAAACTCGCACGGAGGAAAAGAACCCACTGCCATCGAAAACGAGTAAGTTAGTTTCCTTATTAAAAAACATCGTTCATTTCAGTTTCTATGAAATTTTTAACAGCGTAGGTGTGTTAATTTTATGTTCTTGAGTTTGTAGGCCCTTTAAATTATTATTCATATATTATTCTGTTGAATATATCCGCAGCGATCGAGGACGAGCAAAGAACTGCGCCATTCTCTGGCGTGGAAGTTTTCAACAAGGACTTGCTAAAACATGTGGAGACAACGGAGAAAAAACCTCCTCTTCCGACGCCACAAGGTGGGATAATGTTCATTCATGAAGTTTCTCGGGAATAAAAACGGTCAAACATTTGCTAGCTTTGAGCAGAGATTATTTAAGCTTAATATTAATTCACTTTCCATAAAAACAGCTCATGTGAGCTGCGTAGCAGGATCGTGCTGCTTTGCGGAAACCAGATACGAACGTCACGTACTGTTTCCATCAGACAATAAGCCTGTGTCAATGCATTGACAAAAGTTTTTCCGCTAAATGAGAGAAAATACGTGCGTTACTAACTTGCGTGCTGTCATTCAGCTCCATTTTCCACACTCGCCAGCACTAGATCATCCACTTGTAAGATGGGTTAATTGTCGATTTAATCGTCGAAATTTTTCACTCCGGAAATAGCCAAGCTCAAATTTACTTTCTGTTGTGGAGTTTTTATACCGTCATGTGCTCAACAGGTCAAAAAATTATTGTTTGTAATGCTGCACCAATGTTGTTTTGTGAGAAGCCTTCAAGCAAAAATTGCCCTTGGGGCATAAAAATCAATCCTGCAATTAACACTGCATACTTGAATCTCGTAGCTAAAAATTTTACTGTGTTTTCATCTTCCCTTTTAAGGCGTAGTCGCTTCCTCTTGTACGCTAAAGCACTGCAATATTTATGACTCTATCCAATATTTTTGTTTTCCCCATCCTGGTATTTTTAATAGTTATTTGCATATCTGTAGTCAGATATTTTTCACAGAATAATTTCTTACTTGAAATTCAAGAGTCTTCATGAGTTTATTGAGTAAGATAGCTCTGAACATTTTCCCCCATTACATTTAATGAAAGTACTTATTCAGTAAATTGTTGTATTCATTGAGCACAATAATTATTTATAGCTTGGTTGGGGTTTAAAGCTAAAAGTCAACTTTTAGTCCATATAAGGTTATATGATAGTAACTAAAAAAATTAGCATACTGCAGCTTAATATTATTATGTAAATTCTTTGCAAAAGAAAGCTCTGAATCATTGATTTCTTGTCTTTTATATAATTGCTTGGCTGATGGAACATTTCTTTCAAGGAACCTTCTGCAAAACAGTTAGACTCTCTTAACTTAATTCAAAATTTTTCATTCAAGTTGAAGGAAAAAATAAAACAACAAAAACATCAAAAACCTAGTAATAAACCAAAATGGAAATAAAGAAGGTTCCCCCTCCCCCAGGGGATGACTAAGATCTAGACAACTGATTGGCGAGACCTCCGTCTATTTATTTCCAAGTGAGATCTTTTCTTTTAAAGTTTACAGCATTCAGTATCAAAATATTTTGAACAAAGAGTGTTCAGGTCCAACAAGAAGTAGTTCCTTGATGTGAACTAATTTGTTAACATGAATACCAGAACCAAGATTTGCCATGCTTTGTGTCGTTAATCATGATAGACAAAATTTGTGTCATATGCATCACACGTTTTCCACAAGTTTGCATTCTCACTTAAAACTTGTGTCATATGCATCATATTTTTTATCATGTTTTGTTTTTAAAAGCCAAAATATATAACATGGGCCACATCTTTTCATTTGGCTGTAGATCATATATCATATATCAACATGTCACATGTATTTCTTACTGTACTGATATTACCGCCACTTGACATATAACCTTGGTTACTCACATGTTTGGCAACAAGTGTGACATGTTTGTAATATATATATATATAATTTTTTTTCATGCATGTTACATATTTGGTCTTATGTTCAAAAAAACTACGGGTTTGAAAAACACAGTTTTGTAGAAAAAAAATTTTTTGTGCAAAATATGCATGTTTTAAAAAATAAATCAATTAAACCCCCATGGTAGGTATAAGTTTTGTAGCACAAGGGTACCATTGACATACTGTACAGTAAAACTAAGTTCATATCCTTATGTGTATACTTTTTATCTTTTCCTCAGAACTTCGTGAAGAAATGCGACCTGACAAACTACCAGATGTATCTGAAGTTGCCAAATTTGATGCGACCAAACTAAAACATGTTGAAACCAAGGAAAGCAATGTTCTTCCTACCAAAGATGGTAATGAACATTTAAAATCTTCTTACAATTTAACACAAAGTATTGTACATGGGTGATGAGAAGAAAGATTTTCATCAACTAGGAGATATTTGTCGACTTTTCTGATACCATTGTCAATCTGGGCTGGAAAAAATCCCAGTCTGATTACCCAGGGAAGTAAATTTTCTTCTGGTAAAGCGGAAATAGAAGTTCAGTGACCTGTTGGGCAAGTGAAATCAATCTTAGTTGACAAATGATAATTTCCAGTCAAAAGCTATGTCAAAAACTTGAGATTGGAAGATGAGTGATACCAGGAGCTGACAGCATGAATAAATGTAAAGTCCCAAGCAGACTTTGTTTGCATTCATCTTGGCTGTCATATACTGGATCCAGCATGCCACAGAAATTTACTAGCTCACTGGGCAAGTGGATTTCAAAATTTTTCCCTGCCCTGAGAGTAAGACAATAGTTAAGAGACCCTAGGCTGAAATCTACCTATTACAACCCGTGGAGCTGATCTGTCAAAGCCACTGACTTTTAAAAACTGTTGTTTCCCGAGACATCTGATGTTAGTGCAAGTATTCAGTCTTGCATTGCCTGGGGCAAATCGAGGGGGGTTTTGGGGGGCTTAGTCAGATCCTGCAAATTAAAAAAATAGACATTCATGCTAACTTGGCCAAAGAATGCCAGAAATCCCATTTCCAGGGACCTCAATTTTAAAAATTTTGAGCGGGAGGATGCCCATGGAGTCCTCTAGAGGGGATGACCTTCAGCAGTCCGTATCTCGAACTCCTTTCTCTAAAATCCTGTATCTGCCTCAGACTACACTCTACGAAGAACAGTAATCAAGAAAATTGAGGGTTCAATGTCAGACAGATAGAGACTTGGGAAAAATTTGTGCGTAAACTTGTTATAAATAATGCATGGAATCACTCTTTCAGTTATTGCGGAGGAAGCTATTGACTCCCGAGCCGAGGTGAAGAAATTTGACAAAACTAGTCTCAAACATGTTGAGACAGAAGAAAAGACAACTCTTCCTACTGCACAAGGTAAACCACTCGTGCCAAGTTATTCCTCAACATAAATTTTATTCTTTCCACGGATACTTGTGTTTTTGCTACAAGTTTGTTCTCTTCAGGTGTATAAAATAAAAATACTCTTCAAGATACAAGAGATACTTGAGAAACTACATGTAATTGTCCATTTTTCACAAGTTTCCTTGAACTTTTCATTGCCAACGGAAACTGGAAAAACTGAAAATATCTGCTGGCTCTGAGAGCGAGGCAGATTGCTGCAATTGAAAGTGGGTAGTTGATAACCTAGTATTTTTTTGTTTTCAGATCTCACTGCAGAGAGGATGCCGCCTCCATCAAAACGACCTGACCGTTCAGAAGTCCTACAGTTTGATCAAAACAAATTGCACCATGTGCCCACAACAGAGAAAGTTGTGCTTCCAAGTAAACAAGGTAAAATGGATCAACTTTCTTAGCACCTTTGAAGGACTCAATAAATCAATAAATTGGGGATTTATTTCTTGAACTAAGTGCAATAATACTAGGGGATCAATTTCCAAGAAAGCTATTTGATGATGATTTTTTTTGGTTTTCAGACATTGATGACGAAGCTGTAGATTCCAGAGCAGAAGTTAAAACATTTGACAAAAGTCAGTTGAAACATGTTGAAACGAAAGAAGAGAACACTCTACCAGGAGCTGGAGGTATTTCTCCTTATTAATCAAGTCTAAACCTTTGATTGGTGGGAGGTGCGGTGTTCTCATGGTTAGTGCACTTGTCTTCAGATCGAGCGGTCCAGCTTCAAACCATGGTGGGGACATTGTGTTGTGTTCTTGGGCAAGACACTTTACTTTCATGGTGCCTCTTTCCACCCAGGGGTATAAATGGGTGCCAGCGACCAAATGCTAGGGGTAATCCTGTGATGGACCAGCGTCCCATCCAGGGGGGAGTAGAAATACTCTTAGTTGCATCATGTTACAGAAACCGGGATAAGCTCTGGCCTAATGAGCTACTTGACTGGCATTCAGACTTAACCTGTATGCAAACCCTTAATTGTTAGGGATGGAGTGTCCTTATGGGTTTCATGGGTTGGATTCCAGATAGAGAATTCTGTGTTCATTCTCAGCATGCCAGTCTTCCAGCACCTCTCTCCTCCAAGGAAAAGTAGTGGCTTCGTGGGGAATTGTTAGGGTGACCTACATGACAAAACACTGGGTTTACCCACTGCAGTTCAACCCCAATTAATCGGCCACCCTCGCGGAAATTGATAGTGGCCACTTAAACGGGGTTGACCACTTACTATAGGTAAAAACAATACAAAAACCCTCAGCGGGACTTTGATTACTAGCTGCCCAACAGGGGTGGCCATTTGGTTGGTAGCCACTTAATAGGGGTTTGACTGTAGTTCATGCCCCTCCCAGCACTCATCCTCGTCCTCCCTCTCTTTCTGTGCTTCCTCCTCCTCCTCCTCCTCCTTCCACCACAACATTCCACCACCTTGTTATCCTGGTCAATTCCACTTCATTCTGATGCTCTTGCTTCTCCTTCCCACTCCGGGACCCTAACGTCTTCCTCCACCAATTCAGCTTTTCTCCCCTCCTCATTGTCTTTATTCCTTTTATGCCAGTAACAAAAAAGGCAAACTGTTGTAATCCACCTCTTTATTGTGTTTTTATAGACATCAGAGCAGAATTGATGCCAGATGTCCTGCCTGACCGTTCAGAGGTCACTAAGTTTGATCATGGAAAGCTGAAGCACGTGGATCCTACAGAGAAAATAGTCCTCCCATCAAAAGAAGGTGTGTCTAGAGTTTCTTTGTACAAATTAAAATAAATTTAGTTAATTGTTAATTATTTCAGACTTTATAGCACTAATTTACATTCATATAGCACAACAGTTAAAACTCATTTCCAGAAGAAGTTATAGTCATGATTTGAAAAGCTCAATGAAAAACAGTCAAACCTGTTAATTAAATAAAAGTTAGTTGATAAAGAGCTCTCAAACTGTGAAGTAATCAGGTCTGCAATATTATCTCCATCAGATATCAAAGAAGAAGCCATTGATTCTCGAGCTGAAGTGAAATCGTTTGACCACAGTAAACTAAAACATGTGGAGACAAGTGAAAAAGTTTCACTACCTGGAGCGGGAGGTTAGTTTTAATTTTTTTTTTTTAACGAAAAACATCTCTGTTACTAACGTAATAGTCTGAAGTGTCAGCTATCCTCTTGTGCTTAAAACCTGAGGTGCGATGGGTGCCATAAGGATTAACAATGAGAAGACAGCCGACATTTCAGATTACTGCAAGTGAACATAGTTAACTGTCAACTTAGCAGCTAAATTGTTCCTAACCAAGGGTTGTAACTAGAAGAACTTTGTGTCGAGAATGGGTGACTGCTAACTGCTGAAC
>Ga0126338_10000413_pt1 | contig 22500 bp, 16 predicted proteins | sample OrbCmetagenome_2_FD_92529 | JGI IMG/M metagenome (GOLD analysis project Ga0126338, IMG submission 92529) | Coral microbial communities from Petempiche,Puerto Morelos, Mexico - Orbicella C C metagenome | ecosystem: Host-associated > Invertebrates > Cnidaria > Coral | place: Petempiche,Puerto... | reverse complement strand
GTCAGGGTCAAGTAAATGTGTACGTCAGTTTTTGCGTGATAAACAGTTTTACAATTATGGGAACAAGGTGGAAAAATACGTCAAGTGACAAGAAAACAAGAAAAAGTGACTATTAGAAAACTACGTTAATTAAACAAACCGAATTTTGTTCTGATTTGGTCTGACTGAGTATTGAGTGCTGGTGTAACTAGTCTCTGATATGTAACATCTCATATATCAGGCAGTCAAGTTTACTCCTGCAATTTCTTTAAGATGTTAAAATGGTGTCATGTTGAGATTCCTTGGCTCCATGTTGTGTTTAACGTTTTCATGCTAAGCTTATTTTACTTTCAACAGGAAAAAGATGCCCGTATTATAGTGGCTATGCTTCACGAAGATCACGCTCGGAAAGTGTTTTGTGAGGTAATTAGTTGCCAATATGTTGTCTGTTCTTTCCACTTGGCAAGTACCGGACGCTTCCATACTTGCTCTACTTGTTCTACTTCATACTTGGACTTCCTGATTAACTAGATATATAGAGCGGGCCCTTCGAGGCTAGTATAACCAGTTAAGTGCATGTGTTGATCATGTGACCTCGCTTAGCATGACTCTCTTGCTTGTAGGCTTACAAGCAAGGAATGTTCGGTGAGCATTACATGTGGCTGGTGCTTGACTGGTATGACAACAGGAAATGGTGGTTGGTGAAAGATAATGAAGTAGATTGTACAGAAGAACAGATGAAAAAGGCCGTGGAGGGATACTTCTCTATTGAAAGCGCCAGAATTGTTTCAAATAACCAGCCAACAGTATCTGGAATGGTAAGTCTACAGTGACAGCAGACACCTTTATTAGCAACCATGAATCGAAAGAGTTGTTAAGAGATTTCCACCTTAAGTTAGAAAGTTTAGAAACGAGGCGCTGAGAAGCCTGGGGCAAGTCCCATCTGGCAGTGGCTTGTAGGACCGTTACTGAGGACAAAACAAGCTATATTTTCCCCACTAACGGTACCACAAGTGAGTGCGAGATGAGACTTGCCCCGGATTTAGTTTCTAAAGCGGGGAATGTGGTAGTTTTTATTCGCAATTAAATTTTATTCTCATTAGCCTTGTCGATGCCTTGGTTTTACATCTAAGTGTCAAGAATTTGAGCTTGGCTTTGCCTCTGGTATCTCGTTTTGATCTTCTCTCCCTTCGTAGTGCTTCTCTCCACCCAGGCGAAATTGTTCAAAACATGGAGAATTTTGGCTTCATTACGTGTTGTAATTAGGTCAATCACCCGTGAGGAAACATTTTATGATTTATAAGATGTTCTTTGTCTATTTTAGACGTCTGAAGAATTCCTACAGACTTACGTCACGAACAACTCGGATCTTTACGTGCCATTTGTGTTTGACTCAGTGTGGACAATTGCCCTGACACTAAACAACTCCATGCATCAACTCAAGACCACGTTGAACAAATCTTTAGTGGATTTCACTTACAAAGACAGCCGCATGGTACAAATTTTTAAAAAGACACTGGAAAAAGTGAATTTCCGAGGAATAACGGTAAATAACAATAAAATTTTTTGGGAACTTTGCCTGACCGCGTGTGCGCGATAGTCAGGTTTCCAGCAAAAAAATATACGCAAAGAGTATTGTATTGATTTTAAATTAAAATTTAATTTCTGTTACTTTGATTGTTAAAAACGCTTCTTCATTACTCGATAATCTGATTTCAATACAAAATGTTATTATCTTTTACAGGGGACAATAAAATTTTCAGACACGGGCGAAAGAACAAGACCAGCTTGTATAAAACAAATGCAAAGTAAGTTAAGAAAGCTCACTAGATAGATAATATCGTCATTTGTGGATTAAAAATTTCGTTGGTCCTACGAATAAGCTCAATGGTTTTTCTTCAGCAGAATGGACCATTTTCGAATTCTCGGTAATGGACTGGTATTCTTGTTTACATTTTGATGTTTTTCTCTTTTAAAAAAACAGATGGCGAGCCAGTGGTGGTGGGTACATATTTTCCCGATAGCGACAAAACTGTCTTCGGCGGAGCTAAAGTGTTATGGCAAGGTACTTCATGTCGTGTTTAAGTCGCCTTATGCTACTCGTGTTATATGGCTGTTCTGATCCATGAACTCTCTATGCTGCAGTATAAGATCCGAGGTCGGAAGAGCAATATGAATCTGCAGCATTAAGCGACTAAGAGTATTGTTACCCCCCCCCCCCCTGGATGGGATGCTAATCCAGTGCAGATTACCCTCCCCTCTCCCAGCGTTTTGCCAAGTTGCATCTATTCTCCAAGATGGAAAGATGGACATTACAATCACTAACATTGTACGTCCACTTATTTTTCTTCCTTTTTCTCATTTTAAGGGGGCGCGCCCCCTACAGATGGCAAAGTTACTATATATGAGATGCAGTACATTTCTACGCCGTTGTTTTGGGTCATCGTTGTTTTGGCCAGCGGTGGCATTCTCCTAGCGCTGTACTTCTTAAGATTCAACATTGTGCGGCGAGAGCACAGGTGAGACTGCTCCCCATCCCCTGAAATACATTAATTGCAAAACATTTCGGACGTTAATTTTCGGACACTTTTCATCATTTGGGACAACTTTCGGACAAAAATTTACGCCTACAAAACACCAAGTGGACTGAAACAACATCTGTGAGAATGATAGTTTTACTACACCCTCAAGAAGTTTGGAGCTACTTAAATCATGCTGTGCTGTGAATAACACGGACGCTTAAAATTTCGGAGGCTTAAAAATTTTGGACGGTTATATTTTCGGACACTTTTTCTGTCCGAACTTTTTTTGCAAATAATGTGCACACCGTCAAGAGATACCGTTATCTGGTAAAGACACCAATGGTTCTGCTATTGCGGAAGAAGAGAAATGTTTTGTTATAAAAAAGAGTCAATCCTTTTACGTGATGTAATTTGCAGATTAGGTTTTCATGGTATAAAAGAAATGAAATTGGATCTCCGAGTTTCAAGTTCGTCAGTTCGTTCATTTTATAATCCATTTAGCTAAATCAAGCCATTGTGTTGTTGATTTCTTGTGTTCTAGTTGACATCTTGTTCGCTCGATTATGATGTAAGTACTCTTCTATTCCCGTTCTTTTCAGCTATATCAAGCTATCATGTCCAAACTGCAATAACCTGATTATTCTAGGCTGTGTCTTCATCTACGTATCTGTATACATGGTCGCCATTGACGGCAAACGAGTGTATGAAAGTTCACTTGCAGGACTATGTATGGTAAGTTTACTGAGAACATTTGCCTTCAAACAATTTAGACTTAATAACTACATATGCTTCTCAAGCATACATTTCTCCGTTTTCTCCTTAGTTTTAGTTTCGATTGAAAAGATAAATCAAACACTCAAGACAGTGTTTGACCACATTTCCAAACACCTCAAAATTCGTTAAAAATACTCCACTGCGCGTCGTATAATTTTCAACTGTTTTCTCGGTGTTTGAAAATGTCGTAAAACACGGTCTTTGGTGTTTTACAGATTACATAAATCCGAAAGCAGTCAGCTCAACTTTTCGCCATAAGGAAACGGGACGTCTTTTTATAGCTACTGCCTTACTGTCGAAAATGGCTTGTTCAGTGACCTCTTGGAAAAAAAATCAAGAGAATGTTTGATCAATAACGACTATATTTACTCGATCCTCGGGTTCTCAAAAAAACTCTCTTAATTCGTAATAATCTAAGAAATCACGCTTGCGGCCGTTTGTTTCCACTTTCAGTGATGTTATATATCGGGAATTGGAAGTTGTTTTCCAATCTGATTTATTTTTTTTACTACGTGTGTCACATGGCGTAGTTTTGACGGTAAGCTAGTGAATTCACATTGTCAGTGTTTTAGTGTTTCCCTGTTTTCTTTATTCTTGACTAACCCGAGCTCGCAGTTGAGCTCGCTAAATAGCTAGTAAAATTCCTACAACGTGTTCTAGCCAAGATGTTCGTTGTCTTCTCGTCCAATCAGATGCCGAGTGATTTGGCGCGCGCTATTTTTCCTGCGCTTGACAGAGATTGCATACCATTTGATTTTGATTAGTTTATTCTCTGATTTTAATTTTCCGCCATAACGAATAGTTCAGCGAACGCATAAAGAGGCATGCTTAATGATGGTATTTCATTTTAGGCCAGAGGTTTTCTCCTGTCTATTGGCTACAGTTTAGCGGTTGGGGGAATGTTTTCAAAGATGTGGAGAGTATATCAAATCTTCAACAACGTTAAACCCAAACAAAAGGTATTACCCTCGATTGTATCGTAAAGCACAACTCTCTTTCTTGTTTCCAGCCACTCGCAAAGTTACTTTCTGTTTGGTGATTCTGTCTAACTCTTGTCCTAACAATGGTGTGTAACACAGCAGAAAAGTATGAAGCAGAACATAGCAGCCGAAGGCAGGATTTTAACGGAAGACAAATATTATCGGAGGAATTTGAAAACGCAGCTTTATTTTTACGGTTAGGCTTATCGTCCACACTAATCTGTCACGAAAATGAACCTTCTCGAAAACGCTCTATAAAACGGAGGAATTTGAAAACGCCGGCTTTGCGTTTTCGTGTGGACGGAAAACATTTTGAACACGGAGGTTTTAGGAAACGATGACGTCACGATAATCATGTGATTTCCCTGACCGAGTTTTCCTCAAACACAAATCCAAAATGGCCGGTGATTATTGCATTTTTAAATTCCTCCGGCCTGTAGTGGACGGGGCTAAATTATAATTGTCCTTGAATAATTTTCTTAGAACTTTGTCAACTGTAGTAATAAGAATACTTGTTTGTTTAGACATTCAAGAACAAGGAGCTTCTTGGCGTTATGTTATTCCTGGTGGTTGTTGACTTATCGGTGATGTCAGTGTGGATTGGAGTGGATACACCTCAGATAGTAACAACTGACTTACAGTCACAGGTCAGCCAATATTGATCAACCTTTGATTTCTCTTTATAATAACAACACAAAGCCAATGAAGTAGGTTATGAGAAGAGAGAAAATGATCACAGCGAAAAGTATGTTCAAATTATCCCAATAAGTACTGAAGTACAAGTATGAAAACAAGTGAAGGCAGTTTGAATTTTGATCAGGGCTACAGGAGTGAAACCACTGTGCTTGGTTGTATAGAGCGGTTTTCAATTGAGTGTCGTAAAACCAAAACCAAACCAATTACTTACCAATTAGACTATTCAGCCAATCTCAAACCGTAGTAAAACCAAAACAAAAACCGAAGTAATTACCTAATTACTTTCGACACCGCTCTAAACCTTTCAAAACCGCTCTAAATGTGATAACAGTAATCACAAGTGTGTTGCTGATGTAATATCTTGTCCAGAAGTACTTCTATCCCTGCACCTGGCCTGAATGCGAGTGTTTTTAGTGGGTGACGTCGACTGCTGGATAATTTTAGGTGTTTGTGTATTCGTATGATCTGCCGCTATCGTGAAGTATCTTGAGTAACAAAACTTAAGGGGTTGGCAGGAGTCAGTGAGCTAGGGCGGGGTAAGGGGAGGGGGGTGGTAGTAGGGAAAAGAATAATAACTTTTTCCTCTTCTCCTCCCACTTGTCTTTTGGCGTCACCCTTACTCTTTAGGCAAACGTTTTCCATCAAATCTAAGATGGAGCTCGCTCACTCAAAAGGAAAACACGCTCTCCCCCGCTTAAGGTTTCCATGCACCGGGAGCCAGACAACAGATAAATGACGTGAAGGCATTAGTTACACGATATAGAGCTTAACTGGAAATGGAAATCTTCGCCTCTGATTACGAAACCTGGGGATTTTTTTTGCCAATTTCTTTGCATGCATCAATTGCTTGTTTGCAACTGCAAGTTTCTTCGTTACTTAAACTTCAAGATTGACTCCCTAATTTTATTTTCCGTTAGGTTAGAGAAGAATCTCATTTAAGGATCGCACCACAGCAACAAGGTTGTACTTCCAAATATTATACAACGTGGCTGTACATTCTGCTTGGTTACAAAGTTCTCGTGCTGGTGATTGGCTGCTTCATCGCGTGGGTCACGCGTAAGGTCAAAGTCCACTCCCTCAATGACTCGCATTTTGTGTGCATGGCCATATATAGCATAGCAGTGTGCGTCATAGTGGGGATACCGCTGGCCTTTCTGATCGATGGGTATGTGGACGCTCTAGTGGGATGTCTGTCGTTTTTCCTGCTCCTTCCCACAACAGTCACGCTGTGTTTACTCTTTGTTCCAAAGGTGAGAGGAATTCATGCGTTAGTACACAAAAGAGTGCATGATTCTTCAGTTAAACAATTTTCCGTTAGGAAAAAAGATGGTGACTGGTAACATTACCCATAATTGTTAGCCCACGAGAACTTTAACAACCCCATAAAAACGTACAGAAAAGTTCTAAAATCTTCAAACCTAGCATGCACAGGGAAAAATATAGCAAAAAAAAGCTTTACTTGTGCTTCATGGGCTGTGTAAGGTTCACATGGTATTGTGGTAAGATGTACAGCCGCCATCTTTTTTTTTTCCTACGGAGGATTACCCTATGGGATGGGGTTGGGCTGGAGGGGTCGGATAGTAGGGGAGCAGCGTGCACGTTTCTCCGTTCAAGCCCCGTTATTGGTCGGGTGTCTTGGAAAACCATTCCTTGATAGGGCAAGGCGAAGCAGAAAATAGTAAATTCCCTGAGTAGCTTCTTCCAGGCGTTTAGTTAGTTGGGGCGCAGCGCGAAAAACGGCGAGCGAAAAAAGAGGGGAGAAGCGCGAGCGGCTCGGCTCGTGTTCTTAGTTTGCAAGTGACGTTATTGCCGTCATGTTGGAGACACTCATAACGAAAACTTTAAACAAGCTGAGGAGAATTGGCTGTAAACCATCAATAAGAAAGCATAGAAAATTATCAGATCTCAGGTGAGCTTTAATTAGCAGACAAATATTTATCACCGCATTATTTACAAATTCAGCATGTTATTAAATGTTTATTTCCTTTTCTATGATTTTTTGCCACGTGACACTTTTTTTTGGAGTTTTAACATCCGTAAGAGTTCCCCCGGCTGCCTACATGTGATTTCTGCTGTGTTGCTCAACAGTTTCAAAATGTACTTATTTCAGTGGAAGTTTATCTGATGTTAAATACGATGTAGTCTTTGTACAGAATGAATCACTTTTCATAGTACATAGCGCGATTGAGCTCTGTTAATAATCTTGCTTTTATTTCTGTCATAGATTATCAAGCTCAAGAGCAATGTACAGGAGCGGTTGCGAATTAATTCTTTATCTACCACACGCGATACCACAGTAAGCTTCGCTGAAGCAAACAATGGATCTGTAGAATCCACACAGTCCGTGAATGATCCTAACGTGGTCGCAAGACTTCAGGAAGAGATAGCCACGCTTAAGCATGAAATACGAGCGATCAAGATCCAACATGGAGAAAACGCAACATCGAATTTATCCGTAAGGATTGCTGACCCGGTTGAGAATGGCAGGGAAGGAAAATCCTTCACTCAACCAGCTCCTAAGCCGTCACCGAGGCCGCGACTTGGGAAACGTTCGGTCACGTGTCATACCTATCAAGAACTGTGCGTTCGAAAGCCGAGACGCCGGCGGCGGTCGAGTTCTTTTTCCGGGCCTTACTTGCAACGACGATCGCTCGATCTTGGGGCTATGTTTTCGGAGCTGGCCGATCCCTTGTTGGTCCTTAAGGCGGAGAACAAAGACCTTCACAGAAAGCTTCAGGAGGCCAGAATTTCTGAGGCTGGTAAACTAGCTAAAGTGTTACGCGAAAACGCGCAGTTGAATAAGAAAATTGTCGAGATGAACATCAAGAACGCGCCCAGCGACGAGGTTGAGAAGGTTTCCCGTTTGTTGAAGGAAAATTCTGAACTGAAGAAACAATTAGGGGAAGTCAGCATTTTGAATTCAGCGTGGTGCGATGTCACCCCTCGATTGCAAAGGAAACAAAATGAGGACAGGAAGATTTCCAAAGATCTTAGAGAGGTCAGTTTAATTTGCGTTTGAATGTCAACTGTTTGTACGAAACTATTAATTTCGGAAGCAGCAGAAAAAACTGACGGAATTTTGGCTTGTTACATTATTCGAGAGCTTAAGTCGATCTGAAGGAAAGCTATTTCCCTCGGAGGGGTTCGGTCAGAGGGAGAGTTTACTGAATAACCAGAGGTGAGGTTGGAAATGTTTCCCGAACAATTTTGATGTTCTGAGCCATTCAGATCAGTGTGTTTCTATTATTCATAAAAAATTTATGTTTTCCGCATAGACAGCGATTAAAAGATTTTCGTATTTCAACCAAAATAGCAACCGAAATGGAGATTTACTTTTCGGCGCGTACTCTCTACTTAAATACTTTGTACTCTTTTGATAACCCCTCCCCACTGGCTCTTCAGCTCTCTTCAAATCTCCGTTCCCAAGAAACACATGAATACGGCTGTAATTCAATAAATTATTTCTCCTGGTTATGTCAATCATAGTCGATCAAACACACCCCTTCTCCCCTCCCCGGGACCCCGCTAGACACGATAATTAACATTGTCTTGATGCCAACTTCTTCCATCTCTTCTGAGTTTAAGGACGTTCGCGCGAAAATTTTCCACTCGATGGATTTTTTTAAAATTCTACTGCGGACAGATAATGATATACTTGTTTCAGAAATGAAATAAAAATTGGGGGTCACCGACTTCGTTTCAGAGATAAAGCCTGTGGAAAACTAGTCTGATTTTGATAAGAGAAAATGGCCCATCAAAAGAAAAATAGGGGTTACCGAACGTCCAAGATCGTTAAATCCACGCAAAGCTGTAGCAGTGGCCATTTGTTCTACTATTGTTCATTTTACTACTTAGCGCGCGCGCTCGATGCATGACGTGGTGTATGAATTTCGTGCGCAGTAAGGATGCGCAGAAACAATTAGCGCGAACGTCCTTACAGCACAGAAGCGAATGAAGAAAATTTGCACGTTGACATTAGACATATTTTGCCTGTCTCGACAGCTTACACAGCTTCTCAGTGTCGACCTCGGAGCCCGCAGACCCGGTTCATTTGGGCCCTCCTCAATCAACCGCCCCCCTCCAGTAGGACGCTCGCAATCATCCAGCGAGCTGCAGCTATCCAATCGAAATGGAAGCAGCTCTTCTGAGAAGAAAATAATGATCAGTCCCCTGGCAAAGGAGAAGGCCAAGAGATTCAGTTTCGATAGCGTTGGAAAGAAGCAGAATTTCTGCGCTAAGGAGTCTGGGGCTGAGATAGCGCTATTGGTTAGTGACGCATCACCGCTGACACCACGGCGCCCGTTAAATGAATCTGAGCCTGCAAATAGCCCTGGTACGATTCGAAGAGATAACATAGATGGCTGCGAATCGGAGAAGGATAGTTCCGATATCGGCGAGAGGACTAATGCGGGTTTCAGCGGCGATGAAGATGAAGACACGTGTGTTTTCAAATCGGAGGATTTTTTAAATTCTTCCAATTATTCATCAAACAAGCTAGAGACCGCAAAGGATAGCCAAATATGCGATCCTATAAATAACGTCATGTTTAACACAAACGGTTGCGCATTACCAGATGCGAAAGAGGAGCTGGAGAGCAATGAAAATGACACTACAATGGATCAAAGTGGTAATTTGGCCCTTAATGTGACGAGCGTGAATGGGCCAATAGGGACTAAATCGCAAGGCACCAGTGACCACTTAGGGGCCACGGTTGATCAACATGTGAAAGGCCCCATTGTAAGCGTTCATAATGACACACCAGTGATTGGTCGAGATCACTTTTCGGGGCCAAAACAAGATGATGCTACAGTTCTGAGATCGGACGCTATTCTTGAACCAACAACTGAAGGCATTGAAATTCCGATGAAAAATTCAGCTTTTAACACTGCAATTGATGACAATGACAATTTCCCAAGCCTCAAAGGGGTCGAAGAAAGCGACCTTGCTGGAAGGAATTCAGAAATGAACCATTTCTTGGAAGAAACTGGGGCAATAGCAAGTCAAGATGAAGAAAACATGAACTCATCGGACAGGACACTTGATGCGGTCGTACATGATGCGAGTGTTGAAGCAAAGGCGCTTGTTTTTAACAAGGAAAGCGCAAAAGATGCCCCAGCTTATAGGAAAAAGCTGCAGAGGAAAAAGGATAAGAAGAAAAACGACAAAATAGAGAAAACATTTTTTGTTTAAATTATTATTTTCAGAAAGAACTGCCATCAGGTAATTGTTCAACCATCACTGCTGAACCCTAGCTTACCCAGCACCGAGTCGAGAGGAGTAACGAGCAATGTCATCATTAATAAAACCATTATCAAATGTGTGCTGACAATCATTAAGTAACTGAAATTTGATTCTAACCATACTGGTTTAAAAATTCTTTATAGTCCGCTCATATCTAAAAGACTAACAAAGCACCAGTGCTTTCCTTAAAGGAACTCAGTCCCCGCATTTTGAGTTATTTTGGCCACGTACAAAATTACCTTTAAATTGAAGGAAACCTGAAAATAATGGTTTAATAAGATAGAGAAACACCAAAGAGATAATAATAAACCATAAAGGAACAAGGATGGTTAAGGATGGAGAAGATTGACACGGATTACAGACGACGAAATTGAAAAAGTCAGGCTAAACTTTTCAAGATGCGCAAATAGTGACGTAGCCAGTCTAGCGGAAAGAGCCCTCCGCCCCCCAAAAGACGAGCAGTAAATGATGGCTCGCAAGAATAGGCGGTCACTTTTACCGCTACTTTGTTGTCGTCCTTCACTTGATGATCTAGACTGCTGGTGGAATGAAATGTCCAGTAGAAAAAAAAAATATTTTTTTTTCTCCAGCGTGTTCCGAACCGTTGTTTTTGCTAGCCTACGTACCGAAACGTTTCCATACGAATAGGATACAGAAGAGTTTCCTGCATTTTGGCCCCGCAAAAATTGGGGCGAGAACAAAAGATAAGAGCTTATACGGTAGGGAGAGGTGTAGGAAGACGTTCCGAAATGGGGGAACGTTTGCTATGCACTTTGGTGTTTTGCCCCACAAACCCGCGTGGCCTTTAGATGAGCAGTTTTCTTGAGGAGATATTCCTCACAAAGTGACGGTTACTGTTTTTCCAGGATGAACAGTTCTCTCCCGTTGTCCAAGAAGTCCGAAATTATACAAGGTTATCTTAACACTGCAGTTTCTACACTTGCCAAAAATTGCTGATTTTGTAAGCCAGATAGTGAATACTGGTTTGTAGGTACCGCAGCTGTATCGCGAAGGGACGGATGTGTTATGTATTTTTATCTTGCGACTACCGTGTACTTTCGTTTTGTCTAATTCATTTTGTTCTTGCTGTTGTTTTTGTAATCGACCAAGAAGCTTATCAGCCCAGTTGAACTGAGATTCTAATCGCGTAAAATTCGAAGGTATACCGTGCTGTATATCTCAAAACTAGCTACCTTGCGAGTAGGCCGTTATGCGCAGGGGCGCTGAAGGCGCCAGAGCCAAGTCGGCAGGGAGGTGTTGGAGATGGGTGTAGCACTAGGAGAGATCTTCGACTCGGGAAAAATTCTTGACAAACCTCACTTTAATACCACCTTTCACGACCTGCACACCATTGTTGTCACTGCTCGGTTCAGGAATAGCTTACCCTCACCCCTGACAAGAACAGACCCGGAGATCATCCACTCTTGTCCTATCTATTTTCTGTCACCTGTGGGGAAAGGAAAAAACCACCACCTCCTTGACCTCCTCGGGAGAAATGGAATACCCGAGATCAGTGTTCCCAAACTAAGTCCTTATGACCTGTGGAGTGGACAGAGCAAAGTATTATTTGGATTAGGGGAAAAGACAAAATCTGAAGACAATACGGCAAACCACAAAGTTTTGTCCACCCTTTCTTTAAATGCATAAAGTTTTTGCCTTTGGGTTTTGGACTTCATAATCAAGAAGTTGCGGATTACTGGGTGGAGTCCTTATCTCAACGGCGATTTGTCAGCGGATTATCATTTTGCGGTAGTTCTGTCATGTAGCAATCTTCCATGTGTTTATAAATTAAATTTCACGTGTTTTGCGGCGTTAAAAATGAGCAAGAAAAGGCAAGATACTTGGCAGCTGTGTGAATTATGCGGGAGACTGTTTTATTGCCGTCACCTTAGTGATCACAGGGCGATATGTGAAGGCAATTCAACGGCAGAATGTCTACAGCACGCGTACATCCAAGATGGCGTCCTGCACGCTGTTGTTTTTGAGAGGAATAGCAAAATGCTCTCAGGTAAGGCAAGAAATATCGACCTCAACGGCGATTTATTTTCAGCCGAATCATTTTCACTCGTAGATGATAGCACATTCTTTGAGATAAAATCGACGAGAAGTTGTAGAAACATACAGAGCTCCCGTCGGGGTGGTTGGCATGGTGTGTGGCGCGTTTCTGGATAATCTTACCCTATTTCAGACCAAATCAAGTGATTTTCTCTTACCCTTTTTTTTTACACGTGAATCAAAAATTAATACCCATCTCCGACCAAACTGCACAAACCGCGCCATATTGCAGACGAAAGCGGTTTAAATACCATACTTTTGGTGGCATTATTATCTTCATTGGGCCATCCCATTTAATATCTGCGTGTACCCAACCCCCCTCCCATATTGGGGACTTTGAATTTTATTCTTCAGATAATTCAACTTTTTATCCCCAAGGGAGGAAGATCAAAGTACCAACACACTTCCCCCTTCAGAATTGTGAATTAAAATATCAAAGGTGCTGATGCAGTTGCCCCCCTCTTGGTTTCCTCTGACTTACCTCAGTCGGGAGGTGAGCAGACTAAAAAATGGAATGGCCCTTTGCTATATGTATATTGGGGAGTACCCTAGGAAGAAAAGAAACCTGCTACTTGTGGAACAGACTTAGTGCGACCAGAAATGTCTTGGTGAGGTGAACACGTGTGGGCTTCTTCCTGAAGGAGGATGGGGGAGGGGGGGGGGGGGGGGGGGGGGGGGTGGGGGGGGGGGGGGGGTGGTGTGAGGGGGTAGGCTGTGTTCAGTACCCATTTAAAATCTCAGCAGAGTGATGAGAATAGGCCTTTTGAACAATGGGTTTCACAAAATCCACTGTGCTGTGTGATGAAAGAATGCATCAGCCTCCAAATCAAAGCAGACTTGTCTTTGTTCTAATGGGTCAATGTGGGGGGGTGGGGGTGATAATCCTAATTAAAAATGTTTTGGGATTACAGAAATTTTGCTTTTGGGAGAGAAAAAGTATCTTTTGAGAAACTAGTTTATGCTGTGTTCACCCAAACATTTGCAAAATGTTTCAAGAACAATATGATATGATACATCACACAAATTTCTTTTAAAATCATAAGGATGCTTAGGTTGTTAACAGCAACCTTCTTCACTGTATGATATTACTCAGACAGTGAATATAACGACAGTTATCTCTCTTTCTTTCCCATTCCTTCCCATCCCCAAAGCAACAAATAACAGATAATTCTTTTCCTAGATTAGATGGGTAACTTTAGAAGAACTTCACCCTATGCTTGCACAGGGTCAAAAAAAAAAAAAAAAAATTTCCAACTTGCACTTTGAACAATCTGTAACTATGATGCACTATGGGGAAAGTCATTCTCACCAGCCCAAAGTATTTTATCTTTTATTAATACTTCTGATAAGTTAAAGTATCGCTTGTCCAGTAATACAATATCTTATCATAATCTACATGTTTCTTTCCTTCGATAAACAGATAGCAAGTTGCCACTGTCTTCTAGAAATGATGTACTATTACTCAACATTAGCACAATGAAGGAATGTCATCTACCTATTGGAAAAAGAGTTTTGGTAAAATCAGCACGAACACATGCAAAGGTACATGTACATGTAAATGTTTTGTAAAATCATTTGAGGTTCTTATGTGGAAGATAATCCTTATCATTATGAAATGTGGAATTTTTTGAGATTCCCTCAGTTGTTGCACTTGAGTCATTTTAGTTAGATTTGTTGTTTTGCTCTTTAGATTGTGTGCATGGTATGGCCCTCATCAGGAGTTTCACCTGAGGGTAAGTGTGATGCATTTCATTTTACAAAGATAGAAACCACGATGTACATGTACTAGCCCAAAAGTCATTCTTATGAGCCTCCCAAAATTTGTCTCTTACAGTACTCCTTTAATTTGAATTTCCTCAAAAATGTTCCCAAGAAACTTCACTTGCTGTTGGGTAAGGGATGGACAGAATCAACTAACCTGACTGGAAAAATCACTAGCCCTGGACTATCGGACAGAACTTTCTTTGCACACTGCACAAGTAACCCTTGCCTTCTATTCCACCCAGGTGCAGCTTTAACACCACTGTCTCTTGTGAATAGCCAAGTAGGTCGTGATTTTTGTGTATTTATTTTCTGTTAAGCCTTTATAGCCCTGAGATTTATGATATAAACACCTGTCTGATGAAATACCAGATGAGTGTTCACCCTTGTCTATAAATTCTCCTTCTCCATCAGGTTTCAGCTGGTGATATTGTCACTGTCGGTACTATAGCAAGCCTCTGTCTGCATGCTGCAAGGGTGGAACTTGAGCTTTGGTAAGCTGTGGATTGTTTTGTTTCTGATGAAACTGTGATAATGACCATGAACCTGAAGTCTCTGTGGAGGCGTGGTGGCCTCATGGTTAGTGTGCTCGCCTCTGGATTGAGTGGTTTGGGTTTGTGCCCTGGCCAGGGACATTGTGTTGAGCAAGACACTGAACTCTTGCAGTGCCTCTCTCTACCCAGGGGTACAAATAAATACCAGTGAATTTAATGCTGTGGGTAGCCCTTTGATGGACTTGCATCCCACCCACCCATACTCCTAGTTGCTTCATGCTACAGGAACTGGAGATAAGAGTCAGCCTGATGGACCACTTTGCTCGCACCTTACCTTGAGAAAAGTTTTATTACAGAATCAATTTGATTGGTTTTGAAAACAATAAAAATAACAGGACGTAAAACACCAAAGAGATACTGAGCTGTGTGTGCAGCAGCTAGGGGTGCACAGCTTACTGGAAGTCTGATATTGTGGGGTTCCCAATGAGAACTTTCCACATTCAGTTGCTTCGTGATTGCTGGTCAAGGGGAGCAAAGACTGGGTACGAGAGTGAATAAGAATGCTGATGGCTGACCAAGCAAGCCTAATATTATAATTGCAAATTCAGCCAAAAATCTGGGGATATCAGTTCATCAGTTACTTGATACTGCAGGAAATCAGGGAAGAGTAGACAAGGCTTTTCCGTGATTAGCTTTATATAAATACGGTAAAGAAATAATTACGAACAAATGGTTTCCCTGTTCCCGAGAGCTGGAAAAGACTATTCTTAGCCTTAAAATAGTTATTGCAAATGATGAGTTTTTTGTTCAATATATGTCAATGTCTTTTCTTCTAGTGAAATGGCTGAGTTTGAAGTGAATCAGTTGTTTACTGATTATTGTCTGCGTGAACTGCGTAAGTATGGCTCAGTTACACTTCAGTGGAGATGAGAAATTTTTTTTACTTCTGTAATGTTTATTTAATATATTGATTCTAAGATCTTACTCAAATTTGCTACTGTCCAATGAGAAACCATGTTTACTATCCTGATATCCTATAATAACAAGTCACTGAACTGATACAGTTTGATTTGGGTATCAGGATTTAGGGGGGAGAGGGGCGAGGGGGCCACGGCGCCCCCCTTGTTTTCTTGTATTGTCGAAAAAAAAAATGACCAACCGTCTTTGCGCTCTGCCGAAATTTCTTTGGCCACTTCTTTCTGAAGTTTCTGGATCCGCCCCTGGGTACAGTATATATAACTAACTAATCGTAACTTTTTAAATTTAATGCCACCGAAGTGAAACATTAAGGTACGATTAGGTATAAGAATCATACTGGCTAATTGATTAATTAATATTTCCTTGCAGGCGACCTTTATGTTTCTGTTGGGCACCGAGTAGAAATTCAGTTTTACGGCAAACCACGGCAACTTCTCGTCACGGCACTTACAGGATCTTACAATTTTGCTAAAAGGCCAATTTCTTCAGGAGACTTACAGAACCAGACAGCGTCATGTGACAGTACTACTACAAACCTATCAAACAAACTGAAGGCTCTGAACATTAACGACGGAAAAACACTGGACACAAAAGGGGTTCTGGCTAGTGATAATGTTGATGATTTGGGTAGTGACGCAAACTTGACATCCGGTCATCGACCAAATAGCTGCGAGAGCTGTGAGGAAGAACTGGGAGAAAACGAAACAAGAGGACAAATTTCAGGAGTAGAAACAGAGACTCATCAGGGAGACTTTCAATCAAATATGGAACACCAAACTCAAAGCTGTCTGCAGTCAGAATTAGAACGAAATCAATCGGTATTTTATTACATATCCCCAGAAGAAACACACTTGACAATTCACGCGCACGGCGCTCGTCAAATCGAACGAAGCGAGTCTAGAAGGAAAGTAACATTTGAATCTATTGGAGGACTTCAGAAGCAGGTTGCCTTAGTGCGTGAAATGATCGAGCTTCCTGTGAAACATCCAGAAATGTTTACAAATTATGGTAAGTAGTTGGTGGTGGCTTCATGGCGCTCGTCTCCGGATCAAGCGGTCCACGTTCGAGCCCTGGCCGCGGACATTGTGTTGTGTTCTTGGGCAAAACAATGTACTCTCAAAGTGCCTCTCTCCACCCAGGTGTACAAATGGGTACCAGCGAATTTAATGCTGGGGGTAACCCTGCGATGGACTAGCATCCCATCCAGGGGGAGTAGAAATACTCCTAGTCGCTTCATGTTACAGAAACCTGAGATAAGCCCCGACCTGGTGGGCCACTTGGTTCCGACTTTACCCTTTTAGTTAGTAAAACGCTTAATAAAACAAGAAGGCGAGTGGTAGACGAGAAAGCTTGAAACTTAAAGAAATTACACTCCAACCCAAAACGGCAATCATTTCTGACCGGGCATTGTTTTCGATCTTCCATTATGAACAAATATTAATTTATAATTTATATAGAAAGGGCTTGTAAGGTGTAGATATCGCGCCAAATTTCAAAGGGAAACGTTGAAATCTCCTTTAAACAATGTACATGTGTTGCTGGTTGACAACTCACAGATATCGTAACCACGTGGTTTTTCAGCTTTGACGTTTTTAATGTTTTTTTTTTTTTTTTTTTTTTTTTTTTTTTTTTTTTAAAAATTTTTTTTTTTTTTTTTTTTTTTTTTTTTTTTTTTTTTTTTTTTTTTTTTTTATTTTTTTTTTTTTTTTTTTTTTTTTTTTTTTTTTTTTTTTTTTTTGTCGTTGTGAAAACGATTGCCCTGTTAATTCCTTCCCATTTGTTTGTTAGTTATTTACACGTTTCAAAGGTTGTTTTCACGTGAAACATCTGGGGAATAAGAAGAGAAAACGATTAGTGAAATGTAATCGTTTCTATAACAACATTCACAATTCTGATTGGTTCACGCGCGCACCCGCGATCACGTAGGTGTCCAATTACAGGTATCCACTAATTAACAAATTGACGTCAGTTTTTCATGCGTCTGTTTTGTTATTGATCATGAATTTCGTCATAACATCGTCAATCTACGAGGCGATAGCCGAGTGGATTGGCAAATTACTTTGACAATGTTGAGACGAAATTCATTGTCAATAACAGGACAGACGCATGAAAAACCGACGTCAATTTGTGTTTTTTACGATAAGAAACTGTCCTCACTCGCTCCTTGCCGCATCGCAAAAATTATAAATTCATGTGTCTGTCCGCTTATTGACAATGAAAATTAGCCAACGAGCGCGCGAGAATTTCTGCGGTTGTCGTAATCTTGTAGTTAGATTCCTGTAATTGGACACCTTTCACGATGTTTTCCTGCTGTCTGTGAAACTCATTTACAACACTAGTGACTTTTTCGCTCAAAAGAATAATCTCGTTATCTGTTATTGGTGTGAAGAATTAGTATTTGGACCTCGTGTCCTACAATTCAGAAAGTACCGTGCTCTTAATTTGAAATCGGCCTATCACTGCACGCCTGTCCGATTTTGAAACTACTCGCCAGCTTACTCTCGGAATTGTTCTCCATTCGGTCTAATTATTATTACTTACGAATCAACGATGAAATGATATTGTGCCGTATTTATATGTAAAATTTCTCTGCTGTTCAGGTATTCAACCTCCTCGCGGTGTCCTGCTCCATGGTCCATCAGGGACAGGGAAAACCCTTATTGCACAGGCAGTGGCGGGGGAGTCTGGTGCCCACTTCATCTGCATTAATGGTCCTGATGTCCTAAGCAGGTTAGTCTTATCAGAGGAGAGTAGTTATAGTTTTTAACGGGGCTGTCAATTATATCTGTGAACAATACCTCGCACTTTAAGTTATTTGGCATTGTCCTGTATAACACCCGGTTTCAAACGAAAATGTATTAGTGAGACCTCGCATTTGCAGTCAACAGTGTGACTAGCATCATGATTACTTCCGTGATATTGACTGATCGTGCAATAACATGTGTGATTTGCCCTGTCAGGTATTACGGAGAGTCAGAGGCCCGTTTGAGGGACATATTCCGTGAGGCTCGAGAGAGGGCTCCAAGTATTGTATTCATTGATGAACTTGACGCTTTGTGTCCCAAGCGGGACAAAGTACAGAATGAGTTTGAGAAGAGAGTTGTGGCCACGCTACTTACCCTCATGGATGGCGCAAATACCGTGAGTTTATTAACTTGCTGCTGTAGACAGACAGACAGACAGACACAGACATATTCGTATTCTTCGGTTTTAGAAAAAATATTACCGGACACCTCAATTTCTTCCTCGTTTCCATTTCACAGCGTTTCTCGTCCGGTCACGTGATTGTTTTAGCAGCCACGAATCGCCCAGACGCCTTGGACCCAGCCCTCCGCAGACCGGGGAGGCTGGATCGAGAGATTGAGATCGGAATACCCAACGCTAGCGACCGTGAGGACATTCTGAGAACACTTCTCAGAAGTGTGCCGCATAATTTTACCGATGAAAATTTCACCAGGTAAGCTCTGCGCTTGCTTTGAATACTCCTTGTGTTGGGAGAAAGAACAAATATCGTATTGCCGTACTCGAAACAGTTGGTTAAAAGTAGTCACCATCTTAGAAAACAACCTCACTTACGTTCAGGCTGTCGATTAAGTTTTTGTTTCTTCAAGATAAGGTTTGTTTTGGGTTGAAAAAGAAAACCCAAGTTGCACATCAAGTTTTTCAACAACTTATCAAAACGATTTTCTTAGAGTACGTTCTCTTTGTCCCTGTGAATCTTCTTGGATTTATTATCTTTTCGTCCTCTTGAAATGGGTGTCAAAAGATAACTTCGTCTGTGTAGAACCTTTATTTACAATGTTTGAATCATTTACATAAGCGATACAGTTTCTTATGGAGCTATGAAATTATTAGTTCTGAATATTGAAAGGATACAGCAAGATTAACCGTCCCAAGGAATTTTAGCCCGATGTATTAAATACTTTCTATGGGACGCGGGTTTAAAACCTCAAAATTTTACAAAGAAGGTATGAGCTTATTAGTGCTTTTGCCACCCAGAAATTTGCAGTTTTTGAAAGCCAATTTCTCCTCGAATATTAAACCCAAAAAGCCAAAAATTCCACCAATTACTAAGTTTCACAAGCTCTTTAAATGTTTGCAGTCAATTCGTGTCTAGGGTGATGGTCTTATCTGCGCAAAGTCGAAAAATGTAAACAATGACGTCAGCAAAGATTCACCTATAAGTATCTATACCTCTTGTTTCAGTTTTGCCGAAATGGCTCATGGGTATGTAGGAGCAGATCTTGCTGCAGTTTGCAAAGAGGCGGGGCTAATGTCATTCAAACGCTGTCTAGCGGAACATGAATTGCCCTCGTCCCTTGATGATAGGGCCCGGGAGGAAACACTGAAAGAGCGCCTTTTGGTCACTAAAGAAGACATCATGGCGGCTTTCAGACAGGTTCGACCCAGCGCTATTCGTGAGGTGGCCATTGACGTGCCTAAGGTGAGTGTATGCACCTTTATATTACGCAAATGTCTTTCAATTGCGTTGTGAAATTGTTTTGGGGTACTGCTGTCCATTTTCAACTATGTACATAAACGTGGACTTGAAAATGTTTGGTTTCGGACATTCCCTGCTTGTCTTGCTACTTAGGAATAAGCGAGCGTGAGGTGACAACGCCACGAGCCCAGAGAACTCGTTTAGGAGCGAGCGGCTCGCGTGAATTTCACGCACTACTTAAGGTGGCTCCATAGGGTAGTCATTTATGGCGTTGCACGTGCAAGTGTTATGCTTTGAATACCGTTTTTGCATTCGTTTTTACACCCAGTCCTCTCAAACTTTTTACATGTAATAAGCAATGATTAAATAGTTTTTTACTATCATCTTTGTTAAAATTATGGGTATTAGTCTTGAATTATGAATGCCCAAACAAATGTGGTTTTTTTTTGCTTTTTTATGGCTTTATTTGTAATTTTCTTTAAATTCCTTTGGTGAAATCTTCCAAAATTTTCACAGCATATCGCATCTTCCGGGATACGAATTTTAAAAACGAAAAAAGTAGAGTTTGCAAAGGCAGGTTTTTCGATTTTTGCAAATTTATGTCTTTTACCGCTGCTAAAAAACTGGTCTTATAGATTTCCCTGAAAAACGAGCTCCGACTAAGTTAAAATATTTACTACCAGTCTGCCAAATTTTACGAAATTTCACCGAAGGAAACGCGAGAAAATTCACTGTCAGTTTTGCTTTTTGTGCTCATGTTGACGTCATAAAATATCGAAAAACACTGACGTTTTTCTTCGAGCGCGTGCAGATTACTTGAACTTTAGTCCTCAGCGAACGTGCGATCGTAAAACTATATATACGGAGCCACCTTAAGTCAGGAATCAAGGAAGCCTCAATAATAGAGTTAATATAGCCCGCGAGTTTTTTCCTTCCTGCGCGCGTGGAACGAGTTCAGACGCATTTCCTCGCGCGAGTGATCCCCGTACTATTTACGCTCTACCCGGCTACTCGACGTAATCCCCTTTGACCTTGTCACTCAACGCTTTCTGTTGCTGCTGTCACAAAAAATAAAGTGTTGTGCGACAATTCATTAAAGGCTCCTGTACTTTTAAGCCGTTTGTCAACGCTGATTCATAAAATTACAGTCGGGAGATAAAGAGCCGTTGTATTAAATTTTCGCTGACTCATACCCAGTCTCCTGTTATGAGACACGAGGGTTGAGGGACGGCTGGAGTGAGTCAACAGTCTGGGCTCAGTCACTCTCGAAGACAAACTGGTACTTATTCTCCCGGCGGAGTAGCTCACTACGTAACCAATGACTCACAAGGTACAGCGTTGAATGAATGTTGATGTGTTTTAGGTTCGTTGGGATGACATTGGAGGGAATGCTGTCATTAAACAGAAGCTCAAACAGGCGGTGGAATGGCCGCTGAAACATCCCGAGGTAAGACTAGATCTCATGTCATCCTGAGAAACTCTTTACAGAGTTCAACTTTCAAATTGTCTACCCAGTATCAGGAGTGGGAGGCGCGGTGGCCTCATGGGTAGTGCACTCGTCTCCGGATCGAGTGGTCCGGGTTGGAGCCCTGGCTGGCGCCACGTGTTGTGTTCTTGGGTAAGAGGCTTTGCTCTCACAGTGCCTCTCTCCACCCAGGTGTATAAATGGGTACTGGCGAGCTTAATGCTGGGGGTAACCCTGCGATGGATTAGCATCCCATCCAGGGGGGAGTAGAAATACTCTTAGTCGCTTCATGCTACTGAAATCGGAGATAAGTGTCGGCCTGATGGGCCACTTGGCTTTTATGCAGACTTTACCTTTACCTTTATCTGCCCAGTGTTTGGATACGTTACAAGGTTGGTCAATCGTGGAAGAATTTAATCTAGGAGCAGTCACAAAGCAATCACGTGGACGTGACGTAGTACTGTGTACTAGTTACGTTCGACGTTCTTTGTTAATATGAGAAGTACAGTCAAACCTCCCGTAAGCGACCACCCAAAATGTCAAGCCAAGCTGGTCGCTTACGGGAGGTGGTCGCTTACGAGCGCTAAGACCATATTGGGTGAAAGTTTTGCGTCATTAGCATATGTTACTGCAGAGACTTACCCAATGTTTTAAATGTTTTATTGATGTCAAAAGTCAATTTCGAGAAACAATACTGTGTTTGCCATTGAGAAATATCAGTCTCTTGTACTATCGAGTATTGCGCTATTGTTTCAACACCTTGTTATCCAAATTTGGCTCTATTAGTTGTCAAGTGGTCGCTTACGGGAGGTTGAAAACAAAATAAATTTTCAAACTTTTGGTTCTGAAAGTGGTCGCGGTCGCTTACGAGAGGTGGTCGCTTACAAGAGGTTCCAAAGATAGTGATTTGACTGGGAAACGTTTGGTATTTTGGAAAACTGGTCGCTGAGGAGAGGTGGTCGCAACCCGGAGGTTCGACTGTACTTGAAAACTTTACGTAAAGGGGAGTGTGGAAAGTCAAGTTGTTAGCATTGGTTAGATGAGAGCACAACATGTCACTAGCTGGAAATGAACAAGATAACTAGCGCTTTCCATGAAATTATGGAGCACCAGC
>Ga0126338_10000412_pt1 | contig 22522 bp, 16 predicted proteins | sample OrbCmetagenome_2_FD_92529 | JGI IMG/M metagenome (GOLD analysis project Ga0126338, IMG submission 92529) | Coral microbial communities from Petempiche,Puerto Morelos, Mexico - Orbicella C C metagenome | ecosystem: Host-associated > Invertebrates > Cnidaria > Coral | place: Petempiche,Puerto... | reverse complement strand
GGATGCACTTGGGAGGTTTGCTAAGCACTCAAGAAGCTAGAGTCGCACTCGGCTATCGCCTCGTGCGACTCTTACGCTTCTTTCGTGCTTAGCAACCTCCCGCGTGCATCCATAACTCAATAGCGCACGCTATGGCGTTTACCATTTGTTAATTGGAACAAGACGTGCCCAGGCTCACGTTTCAGTGAGAGAGACGTATGCACAGAGTAGATGGCCGCCAACGAGCTTTCAAGGTTTTGGCAAGATTTCACACGATAGGGTGGGCCGAAAAAGACTGGGATCAAAATGGATTGATAGCGTCTGCCGTGTCTGCTAGATTCACTAGAGTGTTAATATCTTGTGGGCTAATTCAACAGTAAATACAACTTGGAAAGCTCTTAGCTTTGGACACATGAGCACGTTGAGGATTATTGGCAAGTAACGTTGACTTCGTCAATTGTAATACCTTTTTTTACAGTAGATCACTTTCCGCTTGTTTTAGCGAGAGAGATATTCAGCTGGAAGTTGCGTGAGAAATTTTTAATCATAGAACAATAATAAAAAGAAGAGAAAACGTGGTTACCTGCGAAAATGTATAATTCAGTTGTTAGACTCGGAGAATAATTTGAAGGTGGGATAGATTAAGCCAGAGATAGCTGAGGCAGGATCCCTCGTGCTACAGATTTTTTTCCAGTTTTTTCCCCACAAGTTTGTGACTAGTTTCTCAGAAACCAGGAAAGATAATTTTATGACTAGTTCGACAACTTTTAGCATGAAATAGAAGGAAACATAAACTTCTTATATCTAGTAAATTCCATCATGTCACGTTTTCTTTAAAAATGCTGAAAGAGAAGAAATGATTATGAAACAATTTATTGACTATAGCTACAATAGTTTTCAAATGCAAACAAACTGTAGCAATTAATATCGCGGCAAAATATATAGTCCAGTGTCATCCAGGGTTGCAAAATTGCCGGAAGTCTTTGTAAGAAGGCATACGGCTGTATCTTGCCAATTGTTTAAAATTCAGCGTTAACTGAACATATAAGAAAGAAACAAGTGAAACTCCATGGAAAAAAGGGAAGTTTGCTTTGCCGTATTCTCTATGGCGCGTGCGGGCCAAGGCGTTTTGATTGAAACCCACTGAATGTCGAAGAAACGCCATACCACAGAAAATTCACTGCCGTCAATATTTGTAGCTAGTGTTTTATTGGTTTCGATAACAAGTTAAAGCCGGACAAGTCGTAAATACTAATACGCGTCGGGATGCGAGAAAACTAAGGACTGCCGGGCTATAATTATGTATACGGAGTGATGGCAAGCAATGCAATAGGCAAGACTGATACAAAACATGTCAGCGGGTAACGGCTCCTACCAAAGAATTTTCAATTCGAGCTAATTTGTATTCCGTCCAACCACGAACCAAAACCAAAATTCTACCGACAGTATTGGATTGATTGGGACACAAGGTGACGCTGTTTACCTTGCTTCAAAGATTCAGGGTTTTGTTGATGTCAGATTGAAAATGTTCTCTGACGTCTTTGTGGGTACTTGCCATCACTTTGACTCTGTCTGAAATTAATTTCAGTCCGAACTTCTGAATTTCTCCAAAATGGTTCATTTCTTCAACTTATCAAGTTTCCGCTCCAACTTGTTTTTCCGATCTTTACCGCGTAAATAATTAAAAATTAATATCGCTGTTTAAATTCGCTTATCGTGATTATGAGTTCTATCCGTTTGGTAATGTGCCAAAGTGGGTGTCCATAAACTAGCAGGAAGTATAAAGTAAGAGGGTTTATTCTTGCACAATATAAACAACAACGGGACGAAATGACATTGTTGCCTCAAACTCATACCCAGCTATGAAACGAGACGTGTTGTATGTCGTTCTTCCACTTTTGCAGGTACGTATTACCAAAAGGATTAAGGAATTAAGGCTGTCAAAAGCTCTGCCAAAATGGTTTTTTTTCGGGTTGTCGTGTTGTCACTCGAGTTCAAAACAAGGGATGAAGTGGGGTTATGTTCTAGACAGATAGATTATAAGAACAGGTATGCAAAAAAAGAAAAAAAAAAAGCGGGAGAAATGTTTGTCGACGCTAAAACGGCAGTACGAGAGATATTGGCCATGTTTCAAGACAGCGTTTGCAGAATTTAGGATGAAATTCCTTAAGAACTTTGTTTGCTAATGGCCCAGTGTTCTGGAAATACGGGAATTTCGATTCTCGGACTATTTCTCTTCTCGTCGTTTATGGGGGTGGTAAGTATTTCTGAGGGCATGCTTTAACGACCTCTGCCTATATTTTACTTATATTCAAGATTTATTGTACTAGAAACAAGAACTAACCACATACTTTGATACATTCTGAGTTGTCGATGGTCGAATATTTCCGCTTTGAACAAACGATCAATATCGTAATTATTTCAGCCGCCCCTTTGTCTGTCCTTTTTTGCTTGCAAACTAAAAAAAACACAAAATCGCGTTGCGTTTATTTTTACACATATTTCACTTGATACTAATATGCATTAATAAAGGTGCTTAAAAAATTACTGAGCGAGACTGGTAAGTCTCCATCTATCCAAATAAACGGGCCATTAGCGAGCCATAGCCTTTAATACGGTCTTCATGATGTCAATTTGGTAGCAATCACTGAAACCCGTGAGCACATCTAGGCTCAGGGTCTATCTCACTTTCCACTCTGATATCATTTGTTCACCAGGTTCTGAGTGATTATGAAACCCAGGGAAGCTTGGTCCTAAATTCATCGCAAGGTATGAATATTTCATTTGAAAAATTAGAACAGCTTTTAAACTCTCGCATAAAATAGCTATTCGTATTAAGTGTCCACATCATGTTTCGCCAATGTGCCAATCCATGAAATTTCTCCAATCGTCCAAAGAACTTCGAGCTTTCTCTCGTTATGAGCTCCCAGTCATCTGTTCGTGTCAGAGAAGTCAACTTGAATTGAAAACTTTAATTCGGTTTATGCAATCAAATAATCTGGGTATTATAAGCGGAAACGTTACATGATTTTGCTAACACTTTGCCATGACAATGCCATTTTGAAACGAAATGTTTTACTTGCCCCGCCGGCTTTTCTTCCTTCAGTCATTTCTTCTTTTTTTACCCAAAATAAGGGTGGGGCCCGGGCCTGCCCTCCCCTAGACCGGCCACTGCGTTTGATTTGAAAACGTTTCAGAAACTCGCCGAACTTAACACGTTTGCATTTCGTCAAGGTGACAGTTATAGAATTACTAAATAAACATATCCCGAATGAAGAAATAAAATTTTCAGGTGATTGTGTTGGTGTTGGCTGCTTCTTCGACACCATTACAATCTTTTTAGGAATTTTTTTTAGTAAAGTATTCTCAAAAAGAAAACAGTTCAATTTATGAGTCTAGAGAGTTGAAGATACCAAAAATAACCTATATTGACAATTACTTTCGCTTTGTTTTTGCACCATGGCAACATACTTGGAAAAATGAAACGAGTTAAGTGTCAAAAGCTTGAGCAAATATTTGCCTTGTGAGGGACGCAGTTATTAATTTGCCGACTTGGCACAAATGTAAATTTATTTTCGTGTTGGCTGTCTTGCGTCCAGAAGAAATAAATCGCTTGCGTCAGATTTCCATTTCTAACTTGGAAACTAATTAAGCTTGTGCAATTAGATTCCTAAAATAAAGAAAGGGATTTCATTGTGGTATACCTGCTTTGCTTACGGAATATCATGCTACGAAATTTAAAATGAAAACGATTCTGATTTAGACACGTTTTGTGGCATGAGCCATGAGTAGCATTAGGCAAGGAAAGATGAAGGTCTGAACAAACTCGGAGAAAGGTAAACAAAAAAAACTGTCCAAGCAACGGGCACTGAGATGACAGGTTAGGCTAAAGTTGACATCATGAATAATTCTATTTCCAACAACGTCACAAAACCGCTAGAAAAATGTTCTACAGTTGATATTGTCGGTAGATGAAGGGTTTCTGGTTCCGCATAAGGGTAAGGTCTGTTCCATACCACTCTCTATACTGTTTAAGTGTGATAAAACTTTTCGAATATTAGAAAATCGGCCGGCGATATACCAAATGACACCAGTCATACATGGAAGAGGCGGCGATGTGTCATAATCCATGGCGAGATAATTACCTACTTACTTCTAAAGGCTTTTTCTTTGAGCTACGTCGACGCTTTTAAAGATGTTGCTTATCGTGGACTGAAAATAATGCAAGTGAGAGCTTCGTTTTGTTTAAAAGAGGAATGTTATTCCCCATTCAATAAAAATATACTACTGGTGAGAATCAATTCCGTATTTGTTTTCGGAATAAAAGCGGGATTAGTATATGTAATCGTATAAATGCGAGTGCAGTTAAGAATGTACACTACGAGTGAAATTTGAAAATTCTCTCAAAATTGCACGAGCCTTTAGGTGAGTGCAATCTGAAAGAATTTTCAAATATCACGAGTAATGTAAATCCTTAATTGCTCGAGCTTTCATATGGTTACTCATTTATTGTATGACTAAGGAAAATCGAGAACGCGTGCGCGGCACTCCAGCGCAAATTAAGAATGAACGATTGATTGGCCTGCTCTCAGCCAATCACAATGATGTAATTTTCTCAGTTATATAATGATGGACCTTCCTTCTCTGCCCCACACGAGACACTGGGAGATGAGATTTATTTCCAACTCTGGTGTCTCAACCACAATGGGCGACAAAAGTAGTCAAGACACTTTTAGAAAATAACGCTTTTCGATATTTAACCTCTTATTCCATTTCATTTGCATCTAGGGTTAATTTTCTGATACCCTCCACTCCCCTCCCCCACCCCAGTTCAATGTTGTGTAGGTGCTGTGGTCCGTGCAGTCTTAGAAATAGAAAAATCAACATTGCTTGTGGGCGAAGGGCGAAAATGTTTCCAAGACGCTCGAAAATCGAATTTTACTTACTGTAAAGTGTCTCATCACTTTTGTCACCTTGTTGCCATCTGTGCCATACATATTTATAGAACATTTGAGCGTCGACCTTGAAAATGAAGTGGCACTATATGTTTGGTACGTTATGTGCGCGATAACTTCGTCTCATTGCGAGATCTGAATGTTGGGTCTGTTGCCTACTTGTTTACCTTCCTGCAATCAACCTCTTTTTATTTCTTTGGCAGGTTTTTTCCATTTCTGCGAGTTCTCGGTTCTTCCGGTAGCGGTGTACCCTTTCAATAGCGAAACTTTCGCCAATGATGTCTCACAGCATAAAGCCGTCGGTGAGTTGGTGGGCACATTATTTTCCCCAGGGATTAATGGCGACCCAGGAGGTTCCATAGAAGTCCAAGGCAGAGCCGATTCCTACATCGAGCTAAGCAGAGATGCTGGAAACTTGAATATTAAGTTGTCAATCACTATCTTATTGTTTGTGTACCCAATGGGTAGCCCAGGCCCCATTGTGAACTACAAGAAAGACGGGCACGGTGTTCAGATTTACGAGACAGGCAGTGCCCTTGCGGCGCGCGTCATCCAGCGAAACGACGGTAGGACAAAGCCTGTAGAGACGAAGAAAAAACTACAGCGAGATCAGTGGCATTTCATTGGAATGACCTACAACTACTCAAGCGGGTTGGTAAAGCTGTGGGAGGACGGACGCGAGGTTGCATCCAGAAATATCGGAAGTATACAGATCGCCACACAGTTTGATGTTCGCATCGGAGCTCGTCAAATAGTTAATGACTACAACTTCTTCAGAGGCAGGGTAGCATGTTTGCAATTCTACTCCACAGCGCTAACGCAACGGGAAATTGAAAAGGCGCGAATAGCTTGCATTCCCTGTAAGTAAAAGATTTCTTTGATACACTCAGTGTAATCTTTAGTGACTGTTACTTCTATATGGGAGGTGTGTCTTTACTGTATGTCGCATAGTTGCCGCAAGTATCTGGCCAGAACCACGACTCATTGTTTCCCGGTACTCAGTAGTTCAGGGGTTCCTGAAGTCAGTAGAGACTTAAGCGCAGAGTAATAATTTAGAGATAACTATCTTATCAACGTTTTAAAAAGGCAATAAGTTATATGCCTGTTGCATAAATAATATTGGCAAAAGGGTCCCTCCACCAGTGGGATTTTTTATGTCCTAGTCATGTTCTGAAAGGCCTTGAACTCTCCTAATTAAGGTTTCATAGTCTCAGAAACTAAAACTAAAAAACACACACAAACTACAAATATAAATACAAACCTAAAATACAAACCTTAAATACAAACCTAAAATACAAACCCAAAACCCAAAATACATATCTCTCTCCGCAGTGCAAATATATGATCTTTCCTATATTCACTTGTATAAAAATACAAACCGTGGTTTTTCCTCAGCCAACGTTATCTATAAGGTCCTATAATCCCCAGGAAGTGTGTTGCACACAGGCTAATGAAAGCACAGTCACAAGGTTTCCCACTGTTGTCTGACATTTATTTTTTTTCCTAATTCTCTCAGTTGAACTTGTGAGTACAATTTATATTAAAGTACGGCATAAAGACAAGTACATCGAGGTAAATGACAACGTCTCGGTTGAGGTACGCAACGACAAGAACTTAAAGTTCAATGAGTATAAATACGATATGGGTGATGGCAGTCCGCTCGTTACCACAGATCATGACTTCAATTACCATCGCTACTCGACGCACGGAGATTTTGTCGTGGAGGCCATCATATACAGTCGTTGCAGGAATGAAACTTTACGAGTAAGAGCTACTGTTACTGTCGAGAAACCCGTGGAGTTGCTGGGAAATCTGACCCTGTCAATAGATCCCGTTCCATTCCCCGCTTCCCTGTCAGCAGTTCTGACTTCAAATCGAGGCACTGATTTCAAATGTTACTGGAACTTCAGTGAAGGTCACGTGGCTGAGACGAGTTTCGCGGATCACGGATTAATACACAAATTGAAACACACATTTAACGCCACGGGAACGTATTTGCTGCATGTCAGTTGTAATAACAGGCTAAGCAGAGCGAATGTTACCTCGTTGGTGATTGTACAAGTTCCCGTTAAGGGATTAGTTATTGACAAAATTACTCCAAAAGCTTTTCTCAGGGAGTTTCGAGTCACGTGGCATCTTCAAAGCGGTAGTGACATTGATTACACCGCAAGCTTTGCGAATAAGGACCTCGAGATACTCAAAGGCCAAAACGATTCAAGCGGCTGGGCGTGGGTACGACGTCAAGATCACGTGGGTCCAGGCATCTATGACGTCACTGTCACAGCAACCAATAAGGTGAGTGGGATATTGCAAGCTACAGAAACGGTCCGCATAGAAAAGGAAGTGCAACCTTTTGTGCCAATTGTGTTTCATTTAAATAAAGACATCGAAGTCAATGAAACTTTGTTTCTGCTTGTGACAAAAATTAACGAGGAAAATGTCGCCAATCCTGTTTATCATATCGACTTAGGGGATGGCAGAGAGATGATGAAAACAAGAAGTTTAACAACAAATTTCAGCTATCCAGACTACGGAGACTTTCTGGTCACCATAAATGCTTCAAACAACGTATCGTTCTATAACACGTCTATCTTAATCAGGGTCCACAAACCGGTGCTGTTGATAGAAGATTTAACTCTCACTACCAAACCCACAATATACTTACAAACCACCGTGATAACTGCACGCATAACAAGAGCCTCGGATGTTGTTTGCACCTCTTCGTTCGATGATATTCCCAATTATAGCAGTGAGTTTGACCTACGCGCAGAATCCGCCTGGGATCCCGTTAGACGTTCCATGGATGAGAACGTTCCCGATGTGAGGTTTTTAATAACGCGTAATTACACCAGGGTTGGAGTCTACTCTGTCAAAGTCAGTTGTAAAAATCGCCTCAGTCAAAAGAACGCAACGATCGATGTTACAGTTCAGGAATTAGTCACTGGAGCTCGTTTGATTGCCATTAAGCCAGTAACGCTCGGCAAACCGATCAACATCAGCCTGGAATTAAGCTCAGGAACCAATGCTTCTTTTGAACTAGACTTTAATGGATACAAATTCCAGCAGACAATGGAAGGATCCTCGATTTTTCATGTTATAAATCAAGACGTGTACCACTCTGCCAGTTTTCACGAATTCACTGTAACCGTTTGGAACCTTGTGACCACTGCTATTCAAATCCCAGGCCACGTGATCGTAGAAGTTCCCATATATGGTCTTGAGGTTTACGTCACAGGAGGTGCACGCGATATAGAAGTCAATGAGAGCGTGAATATGGCAGTCAGCTTGATAAACGGAAGTAACCCGGAATTTGTGTTTGACTTTAACGATGGAAGCGAACTTTTTATCACCCACAGGCATGCTGTTGACTACAAGTTTAATCCCCATTCTTTGTATGTGGTGAATGTCACAGCAAGAAACAATGTAAGCCAAGAATTTGCCCTAGTCGATATCTCAGTCGTTAAGCCTGTACTTGCACTCAAGGGTCCCTCGGTTAACATCTCGCCAACTGCTGTGAATGACGCAGCCAAACTTGTCCTCCGTCTGACGGAAGGTTCTGATTTCTTCTGTCTCTGGCAGTTCGGGGATGGTTCAATTCTGAATTCCAGCTACGAGCATCTTAGCTTTTATTTCGATGGCAAGACGACAGACAAAAGACTTTTCCAAAATCTGACATTTTTTGTTCAACACAAGTACACATCTGCAGGAATCTTTCACGTGTCAGTCAGTTGTCAAAACCGCCTGAGCTCAGAAGTTGCTTTTGCAAAGATCGTGATTCAAACCCTTATCAAGGGTTTAAATATCATAAAGGTTCCCACTCAAGTCGCTGGCCAGGAATTTCAAGTTTCTTGGAAAATTTTATCAGGAACAAATGCGACATTCAATGTCACCATTGACAGAGGAAGCATCAGGTCTATTCACACTTCAGCATTAGAAGGTTTTGCTAAAATCGTTCTCTCTGCCCCTGGTCAATACACAATCTGGGTCTCAGCCCAGAACTTGGTGAGCCCGATTCAGACTCGGTCAGCGGAAATCACAGCAGAAGTTCCAATCTCTAACGTGACTGTCAACGTCACATATGAATCGCGTGACCTAGAGATAAACCAGAATGCCACCTTTATCGTTCAATTAGGTACAGGAACAAGTCCAGTGTTTGCATTCTCTTTTGGCGATGGCTATAAATTTGTGAATGAACTTGGAAAGGTCACGCACAAATATGGTTTTAGCGATGTTTACCTCACGCAACCTAATGTTACTTACCAGGTTCGTGTGGAGGTTTATAATAATGTCTCTTCTGCTGCTTCCTTGCTGAATGTTACGGCACATAGACCAGTTCTTCGACTTCAGGACGTAAAGCTTTTCGCGTTTCCCTCTAATGTCTCTGAAAATGCGAGGATTATTCTTACCATCCAGCAAGGCTCCGATGCTCTCTGTGTCTGTAATTTCGGAGACGGGAGCGTACCGCGTGAACTGAACTTATCCAAGAAGGCATTCTTAGGCGCAGATCGGACACCGGTGGATATCTTTCGCAACAAGAGCTATCAAATCAGCCATGTGTACGAAAAAGTGTCAAAATACCAGCTGCTTATGGAGTGCAGAAACAGGCTCAGCTATGAACGCCAAGTCATAGAAATTGTTATCCAGGAACCGATAAGAGACCTGGAAATTTCAGACATTCCTCCCCGGCTGTTTAACGAAACTGTAGTCATCTCGTGGAAAATTGCCAATGGCACCGATGTAAGCTTCCGATTTCTCTTCGCAAACTTAGGCTTTCAAGAGTTGGGAAAGCGTCGAAATATCACAGTCACACCTGGTGAATATAAAGTTTCTGGTGTGTTCAGAGTCTTGGTTGTGGCTCGGAACTTAGTATCCCAGATGGTTGACCGGACAACGGCAATAATTCAACTTCCGGTCTCCATCCAGAACGTGACTGCTAGGATACCTCAGCAAGGCGGGTCACGTGGTGGGTACGGCTTTTTAGGTGACTACTTCCCGGCTGGCCGTGACGTCACGTTCGAGGTTATCGCTCAAGGAAGTGACTTATCATACCAGTGGCAAATTGATAACGGGATGGAAAAATTCACGAAAGAAACTTCTATTAGTCATAGATTTTACCGAGTTGGACCCCACAATTTGACGGTACTGGCGAGAAACATGGTAAGTGATGCCCACGCTAACATCACCGTAGTGATTCAGTACGCCATTGAAGATCCCGTATTAGAGAGCAACAGCCCGCAGAAAGTGAAACAACCAATCAAGTTTCACCTTAGCGCCGCGCAGCTCGGTACAGACTCGTGCTTCTCTGTGGACTTTGGAGACGGTAAACATTCCTTATGTGGTCATCCTGGATGCAAAGCTAGAAACTCGACAGCAAAATTTACTGTGATATCAGCAGTGGAAAGCGTTAAGTTTGAGCATGTCTACAGTCAAATTGGAGAGTACAGTGTTTCGTTGAACGCTTCCAACGAGGTGTCGTTCGTTCAAGTTGGCACGGTTGTAGAAGTGGAGTATGTACCTTGTGCAAGCCCCGATATAGAAATCGAAAACCTCAGTGCACACTCAAAGACGGCCTCCAAGTCATTCCGATCTGATCCCTACGTTGTCCACACTCATATACACCTTGGCTGCGAGAGAACAAACAAAGTGAAATTCAACTGGAAACTGCTTTTATTAGACGAAAACGGCGTTCAAAGCACCAATCATGATAACATTATTCTGACCGAACGTGAACTAAACATTCCCAGGAAAGTACTGGCGTATGGTTTATATGAAGTACACTTCACTGCGCAGATGGCGCTTCCCGATACCAACAAATACCGCAGCACGGCGATTGGCTATTTAAGGATTGTTCCTTCGCCGCTCGTTGCAAAAATTGACGGTGGTAATTTGATCAGCCGGGGGTTTGGGAAAGAGGTAAAGATTGACGCGTCCCCATCAAAAGACCCGGATGTTGACAGTGGGAAAGATTCTGGTAAGTGAGCATTTACATAGATTTGACAACACTACTTTAGCGGCAGGGGCATTTAGCCTTGTTTTCAACCCTTTGGTATTTCTACATATAAGTAAATTTTTTTTTTCAGTTTGACTTTGCTTCTCTCCGATCCCTTTCAGCCTTGTACCAACACTAAAACCCCAGGCCTTCGTCTGTCGAAAGGTGATAAATGCTGTCTTCGGCCTAGAAACCGGTTTGTAATGGTTCACGGCATTTTCTTCCACAGGATTACGTTACACTTGGTTATGCAGGAGCGTTCACACTCAGTTCCCAAAAGATGTTTTCCCGCAGATGAACTTGCGCACTCCTTACGACACCACAAGTCAACCAGCACTACCTGGTACAGCTCATTCTACAGGTTGCTATGGTGATGGAGAGTTCGTCTTTGTTGGTAATAATGCTTCGCTAAGTCTTAACACGACGAGAATGATGGAAGATGCGACGTATGTGGTGTTTGTAATCATAAGGAAAGGAGCAAGGACAGCGCATGAGTATCAAGTCGTGGAGGTTATTCAAGGCGATCCACCTGTGTCAAGATTAGAGTGAGTAACATCATGTCACATTGTCACGTAATGCTATAAATGCTAATTGTCATAACGTCATCTGGCTGAACATATTCGGTCAATGTTGAAGCTTTTAAGTTCTTTTAAAATCTTTTTGACTCAACTAAGTCACGTTATCCATCCTATAATCTTAGGCAACACAATTCAGTTCGCCGCAAAAGAGAACTGAAATACATGCATATACAATACTAAACATTTAATTTTTTTTAAAAAAGCTTTCTTATGAGATAGATTGAATTGACGGGGTCTGCTTTTTTTTCCTCGAGTTCAATGGAATCGCTTGAGTAATGCTTTGATTTTGTAGAGCAATACTTAGAAGTTGTTTTTACTCACGGAAGTGATGAATAGACTTAGCAAGAAATGGATTATAATTTTAGCAAAGTTAAAAATACGAAGTTTATGCTTTCAAGTTTGCCGCTGAATAAGTATAGCAGGAGCCATATGGGCTCCAGAATAGAGTCTGCGCCATTTTAAACCTCTCTGATATATTTTAAGGGAACATGCGTGCTTTGTGAGATATTCAAATTTTAAATCCTTATTCTCCACAGCTGCAAGCAGAACTGCGCAGAAAAAATCTGTCCCTCCAAGCGATTTTCCCTTGTTGCCAGCTGTTTTGAAGGATGCATTGGACGCCTTATCTACGAATGGCAAGTCTACAAAAAAGTCGGCAACGGCTCTGTCAAGTCTTGGCAACTACAAACATACATCGGGCAGAACTTAGCTGAGGTGAAGGATCCCACAGGTCCTGTGTTCACGCTACCTAAGAACGTCCTCCAAGGCTCCAGCGAGTACCTTATTCGTCTGTACGGGCGTAGAGAAAAGGGGATCAGCGGAAAGACTGAGAGTGTGTTTTCAACAAATGAAGTCCCAAAGGGAGGAGCCTGCTTTAGTTCGCCTACAAGAGGTGATGCATTGGTAACTAAGTTCCATATTTGGTGCGAAGGCTGGAAGGATCCCGACACGCCACTGAGCTATGAATTCTACTACAAAAATGACGAAGGGAAGTTGGTACTGTTTTATTATGGTTTTCATAATTCTACATACTCTGAGCTGCCTCTGGGAAATCCAGCGCGCGATTACACTCTGGAGATATACATGAAAGTGTTGGACTTCTTCAAAGGCGCCGCCCACGATCATTTGCTTTTGCAGGTAAGATTTCAATTCATATTTACTTTCAAGCAAAAACTGATAGGAAAATGATGTTGCAAGCAGTTGCTGAAATGAAGCTACTTTTTCATGGATTATTACACTGTCTTGTGTTCTTGAACAAGACACTCCAGAGTGGCGAATTATTGGAGCAACCTGACAGAATGCTGAGGAGTGACCATCCCGCCCAGGGCGAGAAGCAATACTCCTGGTCCTTTATGCTACAGTAAACGCAGACAACTATGAGAGAGCTTTACTTACATTTTTGAATAACGAAAGAAAAAATTCCAAGATACAAAAAAGCCGTTAAAAAAGCTCACCTAAACGAAACACCAACGAATGACCTGTAAAGTAAAAGGCACATTTTATCTCCCTACCTTAATTATTTTTTCAGTCAATTCCTTTAATGTTCTGTTAACATTAATGCACTGAATGATCCATACTAACGGTCACTGAACTCATTGAATCATTGGAATAACTAGACATATCATGTGCTGCGTTCAATTTACACTTATTACTTTAAAAAATCACGCCACTCTTTTATAGCAAAGGCTGTGTAACAAACGAGACTTTGTTTGGTTCAGTCACTAGAACCTGAGTTAGAGCAGGAGCAACTGGGTGATATGCTATCTAACATGACATCAGGGGAAAACAGTGCTCTGAGTAAACTGGTCAATGTAGGAGATAGTCAAGCAGCTTTGAGGATGGCAGGAGCTGTCAACTCACTGCTTAACTCACAGAGTTCTAAATCACCCTCCAACGACACCGACGGAAAGGATACAAGGAAGGAAAAGAGAAAAGCGGTAAACAAGTTTTCCTCTTCAATGAAGAGATTATAGTCTTTTCTCCCCGTACGACTGAGAACAGGCATAAGACTCTTAAGCCAACCGAATGAATTGTGTCTATTTGTAAGATAAAACAAATTTGTCGATTTGCAGCTGCCAGACGTTCTCAACTGTAACCATTGAAACGTTCAACTAGATTTTTCAAAAGGACTGTAGAAATGAATGATCATCGCAGTTATGTACACAACTTAAGCAATTAAGCAGTTGTGAAAAGCCTGAAAAAAATACAGGCTAGCTAGAACGGGATTCGAAACCATGATCTCTGTGATACCAGAGCAGTGCTCTACTAGTTGAGCTATCAAGCCAACCGGGAGCTGCTCACGTTGTTAATTTTTATTATCTTCCATATATTTCAAGTATAAACGTTTGATCACTTAAAACAAAGAGTGCCCCTACGGTGTAAGTAAAAGATTCTCTTGAAATCATTTCCTTTGTTGGTTTATACAGGTGCGAACATCAATCATAAAAGCAGCCACGTCACTTCCTGTGACATCGCTAGAGGGTTTGCAGCAGTCCGCTGACATGATAGCGAGTGCTTCAATGTTCAAGGATGAAACATCAACAACAGCTATGGTATGATATCTGCTAATATATAAAGAAATTTTCCGGAAAAACAGAACTTTGAAACGAAAGTTGTTAGGCAGAAAATATACTCTGAATCTTTACAACCGCTATTTCCCCCAAGATGACATAGCAATGTCCCTTTCGCACGTATCAGTAACGTGTCTCGATTCTTGGCCCTTTTTTCCTGACAATAAGCGCTTAAAGAAAGTGTCATCGACCTTTGAAAGACGTGCTACCTTAAGAAGTTTGAAAGACGTGCTACCTTAAGTCAAGGTCTTCTCCCCCTTTGAAAGGTTAGCAAATAATTCTACAGGAAGCAATGATATCTATAGTTAGGCTTCGATTCTCGTCAAATACGTTGCTAGGTAACTTGATTTAAGCTCATGGCGACGTACTCACGTGACAGTATTCGCAGTGCTAGTGAGAGCTCGCTCTTTTTCCGATTGTATGACAGGAATCGTGAGCTCATTGGTGATTGCTTATGTCACTATTTTCCGGCCAATATACTTGCTGACATGATTATCTAATTAACGATTATTCTATTTTATGGCTAAGCCAATGAGAACTGTTATCCAATGGTCCAGTTTTTAATAATAGTTATTATAAATGAACGTCACTCAACAGAATGCTTCTAACGAGGCTTTTGCTAGAATGACAGCCTTGTTAAAGAGCAGTTCTGATGATTTTGCTGGATACGACGCAGTGGTTAGCAGCGCCGAGTCCCTCCTCTCTGGAATGGGACAAGTTCTTAATGCCGCTGGGAGCTCTGTAAATGTCAAGCCCAAAAAGATGAATGCCACGAAAGCACCTCCAACTTGTGGACCTTACGAGTTTACTTGCAAAGAAGTTGATAACGAGGAACTTAGAAATATGACGGAAGATGAAGCTGTGGAGCTTGACGAAGAATCTTCAAAAGTACGGTTAACACGATTTGTATGTTCTTTACAATAAATGATCACAGACGTTTATAACGCTAACAGTATAAACTTCTGATGATCAGCGAAGTATTGCGCAAACTGGCTCTTAATATGTTCATATGACTGTTAATATTCCATCCAGTTTGACATGTCTTTGAGTGAAGTTTGGAAGTAAACGACGTTAAATTTACATGGAGTTAGACGGAGAATTATTAGGAAATAAACTAACAATATTTTTAATATATGTAGACAACTACTGTTTAAAATTATATTAAGATATTTCAATGGCTTGCATGACTTATTCCAACCGTTACGTGCAGTGTGGGTGTGTGGTGCGTGGCTTGCGCGTTAGCTGTAATTGGATAATTCAATATTAAAGTGGTACGCTGATTGGCTACGTTTTGTGTTACGTCAGAGTGATGTTCTCGTTTAAGCTGAAGGAAGAAATGGACTGTGGTTTTCACAATCGATCATATCATGGGAAGTTTAAAATTTAGTTTTACCATCGAATAAACTCTATCTTACGTCAAGCTTTACACTCAAAGCTAACGATAAGCCTCGAGCAGCTATTGCACATTTCAATGACGAATTTTGTACAGTTGAAGATTGACTTTGCTTCTTTTTTCCGTGTAGAGTCGAGATGCAGCAAACAATATCGTAGGTATGCTTGGAAATGTCAGCGGTTCTGTCTTAGAGAACATGCTCCCTGGTCAACAGCCCAGTGTCATATCAACAGCAAAACTCAACATGGCAGTAGAACGCTCAGACCCAGACTCTACGGAAGGATCCTCTATCGGTGACGGACTGGCCGGCTTTCAGATGCCTTCGTTTGGAAAGCTGTTCAGTAATTCAAGCTCAGACCTTGATGCTCCCGTGGACAAACAGGTTCGTTCAATTTGTTCGTTTAACGCTAAAAAAAGGCTCTTATTATACAGAAGCTCTCTTTGAAGGCTTTGCCGGGGTACGAACTACTACCGCAAGGTGCACGTTTGCAATTCCCTACAGTAAAATGAATTTTTTTTTGTGAGTCAAAATAAGTCTGCATTACTCGCTTCACTTTAACTGTCCGTTTCTTTTTGCTCTAATTGTAGCGTTTTTAGTCACCATTCAGTCACAGTGAGCACATTACTGCCCACCAATGATTAATTCCCAACGTACTTCTCTGTATCATTTTATGACCAAATCGAGTAGCCAGGTAATGGGAATAAGGCCTTGATAACCCTAAGAGAAACGTTTTGATTGAAACCCGAATTCTTGAAAAGTATGGTGGACTTTGATGGTGACATTATTAATTATTACAGGGATGGGTCTTATCCAATGACATGAAGCAGTCCTAGCATATCCAGCCTTTCCCACTTTCCATCTCACGGCGTCATAATTTTGACATGACGTACTTAAATCCTTTTCAAGATTGCTTGCGCTCCTTGCACTCTACACAGACAGGCAAACCCTATAGAAAAGGAAGGTAAACTAACACTTATTGTGTACGAATTTTTTCCTTGCCCAGATGGCTGCTATAAACGAGAACCCTTACACTTGGGACAAAGGATCTTCAAGCATAACTGGAAAAGTCGTCAGCCTCTCGTTCAAAAGCAAAGGTCAGATAATCAATGTCGCTCATCTGGACGAAGATGATCCAATAGATGTCTTTCTTCCAAGGGATTCTCCTGTCCAGCCTCCAGAGAAATTCACTTTCAACTGTTCTGTACACCGGGGATGGCGCATCCATAAATTGGTGGTGGATAAAAATGGCAGCGCTGTTAACGTGGAAGTTAGTTTAGTCGGCTTGAGTCAGCAGTTTGTGGTTTATGTCAGGCGTGGAAAAGCTCCCACAACGACGGAGTTCGACTGGAGGGTGGTGTCTCCGAATATAACCGATGACATGCGAACGGATCCGAACCAGGACCAAAAATATCCGAATACCACCGAACAAAGCTTACGTGCGAACGCGACTAACCAGAATCCGAAAGCTCTTAATATATCCTCCAATTCAACGGGAGCTTTAAATGAAACAAGTGGCCAAGAAAACAATCACACTAAAGAAACTAATGCGACAAGTGCGACAACACTCAAATCAATGAAGATTCAACAGTCAAACTTGACGGTGTTTCTTTCCCAGAGGAGACTCTACGTCGGAACCTATTACATTGGCATCAAGTTTTCAGCAGTGTCCTTGGAGAACGAGCAAAAACACTCAACTGAGTGTTCAGGCAACGATTCAAGCATCTCCTACACACTAAGGACATTAAAATCCAGATGTTTATATTGGAACGAGGAATTCCAAAAATGGAAAACTGACGGATGTGAGGTACTCTTTTGCCAGCATTTGTGTCAACTTCAAAATGTTCAAAAGTTATGTTCTCAATCAACGTTAAATTACAATATTTAGAGAGGCCACATCAGCCCCAGCTGGTTTTCACGCGGGTCCTGGTTGAATTCAATTGGGAGTGCTGGTTTTTGTGGAGGGAGGAAAACCGGAGAACCCGGAGAAAAAACCTCGGAGCAAGGCGGGAACCAGCAAAATTAAATATAAGTTCGAGTTTCTTAGTTCGGACTGATCTGAACATTTTGAGATGGAATGGGTTGTGCCACTGTCTTAAATCTTCCAGGAAATTGTACCACATCTACTGCGGTTTTCTAAAATCACTCAGGATCATATTAGCTAAAGCAGTAAAACACGGCCAAAAGAGCCTTATTTGTCACAATGTGTGTAAAATTATGTTTCGCGATGTACAAAATCACCCTCAATTCGATGAAGGAAATATCGCTAAATTACTTATGTAAACTGAAGGTATAAAAAACCCGAGTGCGGAGAAAATAAACCGATATGGAACAGGGGTAATTGGTTACGATTAAACTTGAGAGTTATGAACTAAGAACCTGAAAACTTGGAGCTATAAATTACCAAAGATGTAACTTTAACCCACACAGACTACCTCGTCTAATAACTTGGAAATATTTTCGTTTTCAGGTTGGCAACTTAACGAGCGCGACGCGAACTCATTGTCGCTGTACACATTTAACAGCGTTTGGTTCCATGATGGATGTCACTCCAAACCCGATCGACTTCAGCGCCGTAGCTGCGGGCTTCAGTTCTATGTTTGACACTGGAAATGTGGTTGTTTTCATCTTTATCGCTGCCATGTTTCTTTTTTATGTCCTTGTGCTGGTTTGGTCAAGAAGAGCCGATAAGAGAGACACAGAACAGGTACTATTTTCTTTCTGTATCGACCAAAAAATTCTTGACGTGGAACTTGGATGTACTAGTAAAAGTGCGTACACAATAAGCGGTGCAAATATCCAGCATCATCAGAGCTACTCAAAGAATATGTCGTAGGACCAGAAGGATATATCTCGCATGCTATGATCCCCAGTCATATATTTTCCTGTCAGGCCATCCTAGTCCTCGTGGTATTGCTAAAATCTCCTACACAGATGTAACTTGTTCTCATATGCAAATTTGCCCCTAAGAAAAGCTAACGGTAAAAACTTCAGAACTTTAAACTGAAACGACGAATAATTTACCTGGCATGATTGGCAGATAGGAAATAGTGGTTAATATTGGCGATATTGCCCGCATATCAAATGCTGTTCGGTAAGCAATTAGCTTCATAGTTTTTTTATTTCCACACAAAGAACACTGCTTACAACGTGATTCCTACATAACCTTTATTAAGGCTGTGTTTACACTTGGTGCCCGAGCACTGGTGCCTGGGCACCAGCACAAAATAGTGTTGCATTCAGACACTGGGTACTCTAAGTCCCAAGCTGACCATTTAGTGCCCGAGCACAAGGTCGAGTCCTTGTACTCGGGCACGGTACTGTGCCCGAATTCTGGTGTGAGTACTTGGAATTAAGGCGTGTTCACATGAGTGCCCAGCGAAAATCCTACTCGGACACCATGCTCGGGCACTAGCCTGAACATAGCCTAAGATTTCTATACGAAATACTCTTCTTACATTACGTTACATTACGGTACTTACACTACTAGCTCCTAAAATACAATATTTACACTACTTACATTGCTATCCACACAGCTTACAGTTGAGTTCAAGTTTGTGGCTCATATTGTAAGTGAATCTTTGTCTAACATTTTTCTTTTAGGCTGGAGCAACGCCTATTTTTAGCAACGTACCCAATGCCACCTATCACTATGAGCTTACGTTTTTCACTGGTCAGCGGAGGGGTGCGGGTACAACTGCTCAAGTGTCGTGTACGTTGGTGGGTGACCGCGGTGAAAGCGGAATCTGTATTTTGAAAGACGCAAACCGCCCGACCTTCCGACCAGGGTCCACCAATTCCTTCATAATCTCCGTCGGCGCTTCTTTGGGCACAATTACCTCTCTTAGGGTCTGGCATGACAATCACGGGTTATCACCCGCGTGGTTCTTGAAGCGGGTCCTTCTCCGCGACCTTCAGTCAGAAGCATGCGTGGTGTTCATTTGCGAGCGATGGTTTGCACTCGAGGAGGATGATGGCGTGATCACGCGTGAACTAACTCCTGCGGGGGAAAAGGATTTAACGTCGTTTTCGAGGCTTTTTAGTAGTAAATTGTACAAAGACTTCACGGATGCCCATCTTTGGTTCTCTGTGTTTCTGAAGCCATCTAGAAGTACATTTACCCGAGCTCAGCGCGCTTCGTGTTGCCTTTGTCTGCTAAGTACCGCCATGGTGTCCAGTGCCATGTTTTACGGGCAAACTGGAGCCGGGGACGAAGGCGGGAGTCTGGTTCTGGGCCCGATTGAAATCAACTTAAGATCGGTCATGATTGGTATACAGTGCAGCCTCGTTATCATTCCTGTTAATGTTGCTATAGTTACCATCTTTAAAAGTGTGAAAGTTAAAGGGGCTGGAAAGAGGGGCAAAGAAGGCGACGAGCAGTCTTTGAACGAAACCATTTCCACTGCGGAAGACGAATTTTCCGAAATCGACGAAACGAGTTCCGCGTTTGAAGCGAAACTTTCGCCAGACAAGGATGTGGACCTAGATTGCGTTCAATGTGAAATTAATGATTCTAGAAGCGTGGAGGGAGATTACCAGCTCGTCATGGAAAACCCATCAAGAAAATTGTCTTCTGAAAAACATTGGTTCTTCCGAAACCCACGAGCAGGGCGACACAAATATGTGGTCCAAACAAACAGCACAGAGTCTAAAAGGTGAGTTTTCAATCAAACATATTCGACGAAGCATAGTACTTCAACTCATATAACCCATTCCATGACAATATGCTACCAACGATATATTAAAATTCAGCATGATAGCGAAGCCTATAGAGGCACAAACAAGAGAAATGAATAAACATGCCCTACAAGAGTCTTTGTTTGTGTCCTCTAGGCGTCGCAACCAAGCTGAATTTTAACACATGGAAAACAGTCTATTTTAGAGACTTAAGGCGGTTAAGCTAAACAAGTGATGTAAAACTTCGCTAGACTAGAAGCCACGGTATCCGTCTTGAGGACGTAGCCTCCTTTTGTTATTGCGCAAGTTGAACCAACAGGAATGCAGGGTCTTTTAGGCTTTCGTAAGAGAATGCATAGTGGCTCAACTCAGTCAGTTAGAGGGATACGTGTTTCGAGCTACAAAGAAAGACTTTCTCATTTTACAGTTCCGAAGATGTCGAGGACACTTCAGGAAACTTACGCGAGGAACACGAGACTGGCACGTGGTGGTGTTGCCGAAAACAAAGAAAAGAAAAGAACGAGAGCGAAGAAAAGAACGAAGCGGCAGAAAAAAAGAAAAAGAAAGCTGAAGGATTCTTACCGTATTGGTGTCTGTATATAGCGTGGTTCCTGTGCATCGCAGCGTCTTTTGCATCGGCTCTGTTCACGTTATTTTACAGCATGATGTGGGGAAAGGAAAAGTCGAATCAGTGGTTCTTTTCTATGATATTAACGTTCAGTCAAGACACGTTTATAAACCAACCAGCTAAAGTTTTGCTCTTGTCAACTGCTTATGCAATTTTTGTAAGGAAGAGTGACGAGGAGAGTGAGGCAGAACAGAGTAACGAAGATCCAAGAAAAGGTGAGTGCTTTAGGTTTTCCTCAGAGTAGTTGTTCAAGCTAACAACTATCTCCCATAACTGTCAAAAAACTACTAAAGCCATGCAACAAACGCATATCATGACATACATATGACACGCTGAACCGTCAATGAAAAGCTGAAGTACTATGTAAGTAAGAACATGCTGCCAATGTAAGCGTAGCTGAAAACGTGCTTAACTGCTAATAAGTTGGACCTTCTTGCGTCCCGTTTCACAACATATTCTGGCAAATTAAAGATCTTGGGAAACGTAGAACCTAAGGAAATCGTAAATGAATCTGATGTTGCAACATGGAGACGTTACTTAAGTTTACGGGCATCTCAAATGCGGGAGGCAAGTAGCCAGTAATGGGGACGCAATGGATTCGGCGACAGAGTAGTCCGGGCGCAATTGCATCTGGAATCATCATCGCTGCGAAAGTTCAAAAGAAAAGTAGTTCTCTCTCATAGTACCCGTTCTGTGAACAATTAGGACAACTTGGCAATATAGTGGGGGTAAACTTACAATGTGTTCGCATCCTACCTGGGGTCAGTATAGTCCTACTCGCTTCGCACAACGGACAATAATTAAGCCTGCAGCGGTAACTTTTAATCTATTAAACCTGCAATCCTTTGTCAAAACGCAGGTCAAGACGAAGAGTGGCTTCATGAAACTGACATACTGGACACAGATGACAGACAGAAAGAACTGCTCCGGTACCGGCCCCCTGACGAGAGCAAGCTAAGCGCTCTACGTGAAACCAAAATAAGAGAAAAACAATTGAAGAACAAGTTCATGAAGCTTTTCGATTACCTGTTTATCCTGCTTGTCCTTATATTGGTCAGTTATGGCACCCGAGACCCACAATCCTTCTTGATGAGAAACTCTATGGAGCAGGAGTTTATCCATCCACTCACCGTCGCCTACCCCCAGGGGCTGGATGATGTAAGTTTAACGAATTTAAAGTCAGTTTTCTTGCCCATCTGTTCTCTTATCAGCAATGGTTCGAACAAAACTTGGTAAGAGTACTTTTGTCTGCACGAGATGCGTTACATTTCCATAGCACCAAACTACAGTATCTGATAGTCAAGTGTGTAGGGATTTAATGAAATCTCCGTGAGCAAGAGTTTTTATATAAGGTTTACAAAGTGCTGGGACCCCTCTTAATTTAGTTAGCTACAGTCTCCTTTTCTCTACGGTCGCAAAGAAGCTCAGTCACACGGTACATTGAGTTACTTTGGCCACATACAAAATTACCTTTAAAATGAAGAAAACCTGAAAATAGTAGTTTACTAAGACAGAAAAACGGCAATGAGATAATAACAAACAAGAAAGGAACAAGGTCTAAATTTCTAAAACGTAGTGGAATGCGCTATTCTTTAAGGGATTCCGAAAACAAACTGGTTGTACCTCATCCAAGAACTAACTATATGAAAAATAGCTTTAGTTACAGTGGTGCAACTCTCTGGAACAGCCTACCCTGCAATCTCAGGATGATAAAATCCTTTAATCAATTTAAAAGCAAAGTTAGACACGGCATTC
>Ga0126338_10000411_pt1 | contig 22538 bp, 7 predicted proteins | sample OrbCmetagenome_2_FD_92529 | JGI IMG/M metagenome (GOLD analysis project Ga0126338, IMG submission 92529) | Coral microbial communities from Petempiche,Puerto Morelos, Mexico - Orbicella C C metagenome | ecosystem: Host-associated > Invertebrates > Cnidaria > Coral | place: Petempiche,Puerto... | reverse complement strand
TTTGTTAAGTTCAAAGTCTGTATGCGTTGCGTTGGATTTGTTCTCATTGTTCACTGGCGTGGAAAGGTTACCTTTCACAGTCATGTATCGAAAATATCAAATTTATTGTAGGCAGTCATCTTCAAAACAGATAGCAATCTTAGTCATGGCTACTTAACCTCTTTAAAATGACCTTTATAACCCACATGTTATACTTTAGACCTGAAATTGATAGCTTTGAATTTCTTATTAGTCGTATTTACCACTTGTTTGCAACTTGTTCGAATCAAAATGCACTGTACGGCGTTAAGGTGTTTAACTGATTTTGGACTGAAGTATTGACATGCAAACACATATGGCCTGGCTCATATGAGGAGAAAAACACTCTTGCGAAACCGTTCGTTAAACCATGACATATACATGATAGAAAGTATCACTTTTTAGATTTTCGTTCGTTACAAAGTATATTGTAACAAACCCACACTTCAGCTCCAAATTAGTGGCAAATCTGGGTACTAATTTAGTGCTTGCTGATCGTGCTTGCTCACTGTTTCTTTTTATCAGCTAGGGTTGCTTTCCGAACTACTTTTTTTTACTCTTATTTAAACAAAACAGAAAAGTAATAAGGTGGAGTAGTTTATTCATTTAAAAGAAAGTGTTAAAAGTGGTCGACGCGCTTAGCTACAATAAGCTAGTTTTGAGGCGTGCCACTTAAACTGAAAGAAAGAAATGCTTCTAATAAACACAATAGACTTCAGTAAAAATCCCAACTTGTTTGGCACCATTTGTCTTTATTGCTAAGTACGATAACTTCACTAAAATTTGCCTTATTACACGAAACCATCCCGGGAAATAGTAGCTAATTTGTTACTGGAAACACATTGCACACAGAATATAGCTCGTGTACTGTTTCCATGTTTAGAAATATTAAACTGGTTGTAGCTGCGCAAAACAGCACGAATCAGTCGAGTCAAACATCTGTTACACATCAGTATCTAGTTATGGTTGTTACTTTTAAGGCAGTTTCTCCACTGAAGACTCCAAGAGGTTAGCAGGAAACCTCGATACCAGTACTAGACTTTGCAGAACTTAACAAAATAGAAACATGATTTGTTCGGAGCTTTGTAGCTTGATTTTAACAGATTTCTAGAACGTTGGCATGGAAACAGTTTGCTTGCTAATTGATTGGCCAATAAGAAGGATTTAGATGTGTAATCTTTATCATCATTTTTTTTCAAAAAAGGAATTGAAACAAATCGAGAGTAAACCAATAAACAAACAGAGAAACTAAATTCATATTTTTTTGCATAATATACTGAAAGACATGCAATTTATACTATATTTATGTTTTTTTTCAAACAAAACAAATGTACGCAGTAAAGACAAACAAGTGAAACCTCAATTCCCTTTTCTTCATTGAAGGAAGAGCGTCCACGAGGTCCGGACTGAACGAACGTTAAGTTCTTTAAACTCAAACTCGCATACGATTATGAGAGAAGTGGTTTGAAACTGTTTGACTTCTGAAGGGCTAAAGCTTACTGCACGTCCTTCATGGCTACTCAACTACTCCAAAATCTATAAACATTTCAAATATTAATGTGCAGTTAAACTTAACTTAAAACACTTGAATCTGATCAGCTAGGTGCCGTTAGCTACTCACAGTAACAACATGAATCTATATTGCTTTATACGTGCACGTTCTGTGTTTAGAAGTTTCATTAGTATCTCTATATCAAGTTTGAAAATCTTTAGAACCGTTAAGTTCTTAAGGATCATACTAAAAATATTTCAGTCTTAGCTCGAAAATAAAACTTGTTAAAAATATAAAAGGAGTGGTGTAATCTGTGCCTATCCACGAAAACGCAAATTTTGACACCATTAAACTGGTCTAGTCGCTGATTATTTTCTTGTTTGAAGTAAGAGCATTAAATAATAAATAAAACAAATAGCGTCAGCTCAGTGTCATGAAATGAACTAAGCTGTCCCAAAAAAGAGACAAGTTAATTGACTAAGAACTAGACAAAGAACGAAAAAAAAACAAAAAAAAAACTGAAATCTAAACAAGAGAAAAGAAAAGCTAACACTAACTATATAATATGACTTCCAAGTAATTATGGATAACAGTATGTGGTATCTACATATTAAACTAAAGATATACGGGGTACAGCCAAATATATCTAGAAACAGTCCTAATTTTTCCCCTCGAGCAAGTCTTGCGCCTCAATTGCATTTTGCCATTTCATTCTAGGTGGTCTCCGGTCTTTTCTGAAGACAAGGTGCTAGAGGTCAATGGAATTGCCTTCAAGGAATTAAATTTCGCGACAAGAATTTGCACAGTTTCTTAACACTACAGTCCACAGCTGGTGTGAAAATACAAGATGTTGTGTTGTACTCTGAAGCTAGCGAAATAGGAACAATATAATAAAGCAGGCCAGTAAATTTTGATACAATATAAAGACATTCCTGAAACACAGTATTCAAATTAGTGTTTTTCAGCAGTGAATATTCACCGAGCTGAAGATCTTTGTAGATCAGTAACATGATGTGTTTTTGAACAAAAAGTTGTCCGACGCTGGACAAATAGCCGTCGTACTGAAATCAGTTTTATAGTGACGTAAGAGTGAGTGAGAAAAGCAAAGCAAAACTAACAACGTGTGGTAAATTTTAATATTCGGCAGGAACAATAGAACTTGTGTCTAATCTACATCCAGAATCAAGAATAAAAAAAATTCTGTAAAAGGGGTAATAAATTTGTCACAGGCCGCTCTTAAAACCGACGAAGAAAAACAAAAATTGTCTTCAATTGTGTCTGTTGGAAAGCGGGGACAACACAGCTCATTTTTCATTCAAATCGCACAAGTCACCAATCTTGAAGACAGACAAATCTTGTGGAATTCATAATTCTGCCGCCACAGGTATAAAAGAATGCCCCAGTCTATTTTTAGCTTTAATTATTTAAGGCAATTATACTTTTCGCCTTTGTCTGCGTTCGAGAGTTGCTTGTGAACGATGAAAATAATCGCTCAACTTTGATAAAACAATTGTTTGGTATATTTTCAACTTCTAGCGTTAATAGCGAAGGAATTTGGCTCACCTCCACTTCAAGGGAACTGTAAACGCAATTAGCGCCTTGCAATGGTCATGAAATGTACTGAATAGAACGAAAAGATGTAAACAAAAGAGAACTTTTTGTTATTGTGCCAAAAAATCGCGGAAAGTTTAGCGCTCTCTTATAAACGGTATTTTCTGATGGATATGTAACAAAAGCAGGAAAGCTACTTTTATTAGCCAAAGTATGTTTTGTCTTTATTGACTTTATTACCTAAGGAAGTTTATTCAAGCAAAGACCTTTTTGTTGCCGAATCTAACATGAATTTGTCTGCACTTCGATCAAACCGCGAGCGGTCGAGAAGCTATTGTGTACAAAAACCATTCAGAGGGTTCGGAAGCAGTCACGTGGTCGAATGAAACAAAAGGTCCCAAGTGTATTGAAATGCCTGATCGATTTCCAATGGTGCTTTGTTGAGCGCGGGCGAACGACATGAAAGGCAAGAGCGACACTTCGATCCACTGCCTTTTCCCCGAGATTCTGGCCATTATTTTTAGTTATTTAGACATTAGAGACAAGGGAAGAGTGTCTCAAGTCTGTTCAAAGTGGAGGGACGCGGCTTACAGTCGTTTGGTTTGGCGCGGTGTTCAAGCGAGGCTACATTTGCGGAGGTCAAATCCATACCTATTTCCTTCGTTGGCGAAACGTGGTATTCGGAAAATTCGTATACTGAGCCTTAAAAAGAGCTTGAACTACGTGATACAAAATCTACCAAATATAGAGAGTTTAAACCTCAAAGGATGCTTCAACGTTACCGACATTGGAATCGGACATGCGTTCGTGAAAGATCTTTCGTCTTTGACAGTGTTAAATCTAAGTTTGTGTAAACAAATTACGGATACAAGTCTAGGAAGGATCGCTCGATTTTTGAGCAATTTGGAAGTGCTGGATCTCGCTGGATGTTGTAACATAACGAACACTGGACTTCTTCTATGTGCCTGGGGCTTGCCGAAGTTAAAGTACTTGAATCTTCGAAGTTGCCGACACATTTCGGACACCGGCATCGCACACCTCGCCGGACTCAATGCGAGTTCCGCTCGCGGTAACAAGAATTTAACTACTTTGTGTTTACAAGACTGTCAAAAGATCACTGATAACGCACTAAGCAACATTGCCAAGGGACTAGTTCACCTACAGTCGATCAATTTAAGCTTTTGCTGTGGTATTACGGAGAGCGGGCTCTCTCACTTGGCCACTCTTCGAAGCCTGCGTGAATTAAACCTTCGATCTTGTGAAGGTATCGGCGACGAGGGAATCGCGCATTTAGCGGTGGGAGGCCTTAATTTAACTTACTTGGACGTAAGTTTTTGTGACAAAGTCGGCGATGCGGCCTTGAATCATATATCTAATGGACTTCACCATTTAAAAAATCTTGGCTTAAATTCTTGCCACATTACAGACGATGGCCTTAGTAAAGCAGCACGAAGCCTTCACGATCTTCGTGTGTTGAATATTGGCCAGTGTACCCAAATCACAGACATCAGCTTAGCTTCTATCGCCGAAAACTTGACTAGTGTAACGAACATTGATCTATATGGCTGTACAAGAGTCAGCAAGACAGGTTTGGAGAAATTAATGCATCTTCCTCATTTACAGGTACTGAATCTTGGATTATGGCAAAGGTGACCAAGTCCGAACAGCTGTGAAACAGTTGCTCGTAATTTTATATAGCACATGTCTTTGCAAGTTCTTAGTAAATGCGATTTATATCTGACACAGAAAATTTGCGGAATACACAGGCCTTTTTGCCAAGGAAATCGAATATTTTCGACGTCCATTTCTTTGTGCATTCTGTGTGTTCAATATTATTGTATCTGTTTTCATTCATACATAAAAGTGAATTAGGGAATAAATTTGAGGCGGTTTGGTGTTTACAGACATCTTCGTGGACACTTGGACCCAGTTTATGTGAATTCACACACAGTACGGGAATAAAAATACGCTTCTGCCGTCCATTTACAGTAATATGTTGTCTTAAGTAATATCTTTTCAACTCACGATTCCATAATTAGCTATTGTGAGTAATATATTTACAATTGGGTTCCGCGTCAGCTGTCGCCACCAGCCTTGCATTTCAACATCAATGCGGTGAACAAGGCCTCTCTACAGACTAAATTCTAACGCTACCCAACAAAGAGCGGAGTTTAAACGCCTCGTGTAAATTATAAATTTAAAGCAAGGAATGTAGGCAGCAGTGCTCAAATTATGGCGTGACTTTGTCTAAAAGTGGCTCATCAAATTTCCATGAACTGATAGTCAATTTTTTTGACATTACTTGAGAGATTTTCTATTTAAATTAAAGTGGTAAGGTAAAAGCTCGTTATATATACGATATGCGCAAATGTCACGAATGAACACGGCTTTAGTGGTGTTAAGTTTTTCTCCACAACCACTCCAAGACACCCCTTTGGGTCAAAACTCCACTCCCCCGAAATCTAAGATCAGATTTCTTCTTCTATACTTATGTTTCAGGGCCGAAATACCGTGGTTTGAACCCAGGGTGTGAGTTAAGACTGTAATTAAATCTTTTCAAACAACCTTCAGCGCAAGGCTTGAAGCTATATTGTAAATATACTGCATTGGTTGAATACCATACCAGAGCTTTTAAACTATCTTCACACTTTTTTATGAGATTAACGACCATTTCTACTCTACCGTTGATATACGACTACATATTAAGATTTAGCTCAACTCTTTTTAGAAGATAAATTAGACAAATAGAATTTAAAAACACTGTCTATTATTAGCTGCTGAAACTTCACAGCTTAGAAATTGAGTAAAACCAAAATTAATTGGCTTTATCCAAAAACTTGAAGGGTTAAGTTCTTGTAAAAAGTAAATTTAGCTAGCCAAATTTGGGAAATGACATTTTGCCTGAAATTAACCAAACATTAAAGGAGCTTTGACTGATGTTTCTTCCATAGCCAAAATGTAAATGAACATGAATTGGGTCTTGCAAGTGAGATTTACAAAACCGCTAAAACTATATCTCACGAGAGAAGCGTTTGATTAACCAGCCTTGTATTTGAAGCTGGACACATGTTTAGCATAGAAACTGATTTGAAAATGGGTAGAAGTTCATGATCAAAATGTCAAAAATGCGACTTCTATTTGGCAGAAATGATTATAAAGGTCAGTGTTAGTTTTATATATATTTTTTTATTTGTTATAATCCTTGTTTCGTGAGGGAAATAGCCTTATTTCTCATAGAAGTTAGGTGAAAGCACGTGCAGGGCTCCAACAAACTGCAGAACAATATCCCTGCAGTAGTTGTTATTGTCAGCAGTTTGGACTGTTCCCATAGCATCGAAATGGGATTGTTACGTCAGTATGACGTAATGGATACCATCTTAACTCGAACCTCAACAGACCAGCAATATTAACTTGAAGCGTAGTGACAAATACGTTGTCCATATTGGGAAAAAGGATTAACTAACAAACTATGCGTTAACGGGGCGGTAGCTAGTAATAGGCTAATCGAGGCATTTACCTCGGTCATTTTCTCTTTTTGTTCTTTATATAAATAGTCATCATAATTCATAAACACCCTATATACCTAGGAAGAAAATTGAACCATGAACTTTACCTCAGTCATAATTTTTTTATGAACATTGCCTCTGTTCTGATTTTTTCAGGGACATTGCCTCAGTCATATTTTTTTTGATAGGACATTGCCTCAATCATAATTTTTTTCTGGCTACGGTTCCGACTAAACTAAGCTTAGGGCCTCTTCATATGAGCCCGGTCAACCGGGCTGGCTCGGTTTCCGAGATCTCGCCTCGCTTCTCTTTCCTTCGTAAAAATTTCGATATGTTCATATGAGAAGCCAGGCTGGCCCGGTTACCGAGAGCTCGGTCGCAAAACCCGAGATCTCGCTAACCGGGATGAAAATTTTCCCATATGAACACTCCAGCCCGGGTAACTGGGACGCAACTTTTTAGACGAAATAGCTTCGCTTTCGCAACATAGCGGCCAAAATGGCATAATTTTTGCCTTGTATGTAGTTCCACTTTAGGAGTAGGCGAATTAGCTTTATTAGTAAAGTTACAAGAGTCCACAAAGCTACGACAGCCGCGAACGATACAAGTTTATGTTCCACCATTTTGGTTGTTTCTCGGATTTTATCCCGGTAGACCGGGCTGAAATTTTCCATATGAACGGACAACAAAATTCGTCCCGGTAACCGAGCCAGCCCGGTTACTGGGCTCATATGAAGAGGCCCTTAGTTTAGTTCACGTAAAGTAGATGTCGAGGAGATTACGTCCAGATATATCGTTTCACGAGGAAATTCCGACCCTTTGTTTCAAGTAAAATGAACTCTCGAAGCTTCCCATTTCAATATAGCTTTGGATTTTTGTTTTGGCATCATATGAATTAAGGGTCATGACTGACATTTTCGAAGTGTTTCACGACCAGTTCCAATACCACAGAGACATTAAGAGTGTTGATCACTTTCCGGGAAGTCTCCAAATCAATATCATGGTAAAAAAACTGATGGTGTGAGCATCTCAACTTCTAAGGTAAATATCACTCAAAATATAGCGTACCAAAACAAAGGCAAAGTTACTGTAAACTGCAGATAAGATAAACTTTATGTTTGCAAACGAAGCTGTATTTCATGATAACAGTAAAGTTTAATAACTAAAAAAACCACAAACAAATAAACAAAAAGTTGCTTGTAGCCAACTCCACACATGTTGAGCAACAACTGTTGCTTTTCCTTCAAAAAAAAAAAAAAAGAACCTTACAAAACAAAATGTGAGGTCAGGTGTGTTCATGTGCCAGTTTTGAAACAAGATTCTCCGTGGGTTGCTCATGCGTAGAAATCCAACGAACGCCTGTTGCTAGCGTGACGCCAGGGAATGTCACGCACAAGTTTCACTGGAGGCACGCAGTGCCTATAAACCCACATAGTATTTCTTATGTTTTGGAATAGTTTCCTTTTACTTTTTACTCTTTGTTCTTTTCCGCCCTCGACAGAATTGTTAACTGAAATAGTATTTCCACAGAATCACTTAGAATGTATTGGAAAATGGTATATTCAAACGAATCAAACTAAAAACAGTCAATCTAAAAATTGTAGTCTAGCTAAAGACATCAGGATTTGCAAACAACAGTTATGATAATAAAGGCTTGCAAAATTAGAAATTGGGTGGAATAGCAAATGGCATAATGATGACTAAATTAATTTGGCTTAAAAATTTAAGATGGAACACGATTGCAGTTGTTGATATAGCCAGGTAGTGCCTTATTATATTACGATTATATTGTTATCATATTATGGGTATTGGGTGAGAATTCAACGTTCCTACTAAGCTCTTCTTGTTATTAGTGGTCATCTGTGCGTTCTAAACGTTGCCAGATTTGTGTCCATCACTGGACAAAGTGTAATGTCCTTGAAGGACAATTGAAGAGAAACAAACACTTACGAAATACTTCAGCTTATCTGCACCTGATAAAGTAATGTCATCGTTGATTTCACCGAAATGCAGCTTTCCAAAGCCTGCAATATAACGATAAGCTAGTCTTGTTCTCAGACGAAAATGGAAACTGGAAATGATGGCGACAGAGCAACTAACCATCAAGGAGACAACATGATACATCAAATCCTACGGATTATCTGCGCTAAAAAAAACCTAAACGTTTTGACTTGAATTGCTTTTAGGGCTGTGACGGTTTATTTAATCATTTCTTGTTTGGGCATTGTTTATAAATGACACAAAATTTTCACTAGAACTTGCTGAATATAGCCAAGAATCAATATCAACTATTTTAATTAAGCATTATCGGTGGCTTTATAATTCCGCCCTTTGCAGTAAAACGCTATTTTAGTGATATCAAATGAGCAAAGTTCTGAAAATACATCCGATTTAAACTGATCACGAATCAGTTAATCTGCTAAAAAGTGCATTAGTTCAAAATAATATTCAAACGACAACCCTTAATTAATTATTCAAGTACAACACTTGGAAAATGACTGTGTGAACCCGTGTCTTGCAGTTTGATCTACTTTCCGTGAGACTGGTCACTTCAAATTGATAGCAATGAACAATAATACATTTTACAAGGCCTTATCGCCATTGCACAAAAGAAAACTGATCCGAAGGCAATATTTCTTAGCGTAACTACAATTCAACATTTGCCGCTTACTAATTTTCCGTTAGATTAATCAAGTGACGCATTTAGTTGACAAAAGCAGGTTAACAGGTGTTGGACTCCTGCGGGCAAAGTAATTAGTAATACTTCTTGTATAAATCCCGAAATAAGATTTTTCCTTGTCCACTGTTGCAAAGTCTGCATGATGCTTGTCAGTAGATACCAACACTGGGATACTTAATCATCATTGATCCTAGTTAACCAGCTTGTCTAGCTGATCTAATCCAGTCAGCTTGTAGACGGCAGTATCGATCGATAATGCAAGGAGGCTGAATTTTACGTTAGGAAACTTCACATGAATAAAGACTTGAAGATAATGGTAGCAATTGTTTTAATGAAGGGAAATTGCGAAGTAATATTATTTTTAGTTCTTATAAAGCAAAGAATTTGCTGCGAATTCTTTCCAGACAGCTGAAATCAGAGCACTTGATCGATTCCCAGATGTGAGTAACATTCGAGCAGGCGAGGGACTTGAAAACCTTAGTGAATGCGGTTTATTACAGAAAGGAAAATCATTGTAACGCCACTTAACAACCGAACGGACGCCTTTCAGCAGCTGAGAGCGGACGAGAGAATTGTCTCTGCTAAGGTTAGACAATATGGCTTAGCTTCCTTCAGCACAGCTTTTGGTCATTGATAAAATCTCTCAACAATTAGTCCATTTCAGACTGGCTGTCACTTCGGCTGCCACAGGTTATATTACAGAAGGTCTCTCTTCGTCTTAGCTGTCATCTTTAGAGCAATCGAAAATTACATAACAACGTTCTCCACGATGGTGGTTTGGAACATAAGAGTGTTTGTCGCTTCATAACGTTATTGAGTAAGGTTTTCAACTGTAAAGTGCCCTCGAATCATCTACACCTCTTTCTGCTTCCTACATTTGCCAACCTACCACTGACGGGCTATTCGTAAATCACATGCACCATTCATTTCTGGTTGTTTATTTCTTATACCAACCGTGCAACTGAAGGTTGCTGTCAATACAGCTACCGATCGGGAACTCTTTCTCGCCATACATACTCTATGGGTATTAGTGCTGGTAGGACTTACCTTTGCCTGGTTTTGAGGAACTGATTCTGTTTGGAACTCGCTGTTCTCGGAAGACTGTGGCTGATGATATCTACGAATTAAGAAATTGGCATTTATTAAGCGTCACGGCACAAGGCTCAATTCAAAACCTTGCTCTAATTGAACGTAATTTATATTGAATAGCCTCCGGCATAAGACGAATTATTGGTGCGCTCTAACTAACGTGCAAATATTTATATCCAATTTAAATTAAACGCAATACTTGCGATCGAAATATAAATAAAATAGCGCGCCATTGGCAAGAATTCGACGAGACGGGTTTGATGGTGATGGCTTCTCGAAAAAGAACATCCGTTCAAGAAATGTTAATTTGGTTTTTTGAAATTCCTAGGTGAAACAAAATGCACATGAAACCCATTTTTCTCAGCTCTGTTATTGTAGCAAGCATTGTGATTCTTTGATAAAGGATGTGAGACATTATTGAAGTATAAAAACTGTTTAAAGTAACACCCGGATCTCTTCATGTGTTGTGTGCACGAGATGATGAAGTTGTGTTCATGTCCCCTTTAACTAGAACAAAAAGTGGTTTCATTTACAATTTTTGCAACTAAAAAGTACTCAACCTTCTCGAGTATATAAAACAAACAGTGTCCGATCATTATAGGATTAGGGTTAAGGAGTTTGTTTTGTCTTGTTTGCATTTCCAGTTCACTGACGCGGGTGGCAAACAAAACGTATCGAACACTGAAGCGAATGGGTAAAACTATAGCTTAGCTATATTTCGCGTCGGTTATTCACTAAGATTTATCTACTGCTTCTTAAACAGCTGTCATTGCTTTTTAAGAATGCTCCTTCTTAAGAGTATCTCTTGTAGTACTAAGAGAGTTAATTAACTTCTCTGATATAGTCGGCTTTCTTTGCTCAATTTTTGAGGTCGGAGGTCAGCCTCAAAGGAGGCCGATCAATCTACTCCAAGTAACACGCTCGCGCTAGTTTTAACTTTCATCTAGAAATTTGTTTTTCAGCAATAGATAAACGGACTCCTTGGTGCAATGATGTGTGCAATGATATCTGATCTGTTCAGTGGTTGAGGAAAGGGCAGAACATAATAGAGTTTTAATCGCGGTTTTGCCGACTTATTTCGCCTCACAGCGGGGAGCAATCAACGATACTAGCTAATGAGAGGGCGCGAAAAGAACGTGGCGCCAGCTCTTTAGCGTTTGAAGACGTGTCTAACGAGGCGTCCAAAACATGGACATTCTTGCGGTTATTAAAAGGTGCTTCACTTGTCACTTCCAAGACCTCTGGTGTGTTTATCGCCAGTTACCAATTAATGTGGAACAGAGAAGACGTAGTTGAGAAAAAACTAACAATGCGATGAAAAGTCTATCTAACATGTGATTGTGCATTAGGACCCATTAGGTTCTAAATTTTCATCGCATTGTTAACGTAATTCATTGCGACTTGGTGGCCGACCCATGATTGCTGCAGCATCTGCGGCATTAATGATCTAAACCAGGAGCCCTGTCTAAACTGAAAAAAAAAGGTAAAGTTTGCATACGAGCCAAGTGGCCCATCAGGATCGGCGCGTGTATCTCCGGTTTCTGTAGCATGAAGCGACTAGAGGTATTTCTACTCCACCCCTGGATGGGCTGCTAGTCCATCAGATGGAGGAGAGAGACACTCTGAGAGTAAAGTTTCTTGTCCAAGAACACATCACAATGTCCCCCTCTAGGGCTCGAACCAGGACCGTTCGATCCGGAGTTGCGTACACTAACCATGAGGCCACTTCACCTCCCACTTTTCACGTTTTCAGTTTTTCTTTTGCTACAATGAAAACTTGATCAGGAATTGAAACATTATGGAACTATGCTGGAAAGGGGGGGGGGGTGGGGGAAGAGAGGGGGTTACTGTCGAGGCATGATCCAATGTTGCAGCAAAACCGCACTTTTAGAGTGCAAAAGTTGAAAAGGGAACTTGATAACCACCAAAACCTTGAATGGAGTAAAATTGCACCGGCAACTAGTATCTAAGCCTATTGTGAGTGATTCAAAGTTTTTAGTTTGGTGTGCTGTATTGCTTCAAGCGCATCAAGAACAAGCCACATATTTCTTAAGCTCGCTGTTTTGCCTCATGACTCATATACCATTTAAAACGTTTCGGTGACTGTTTTTAACGATGTTGAAAACAGTTGGAGCTGAGCCAAACCGTAGAACTCAAGCCTCTCCAGTCCCAGTTCTCTTGACCGCGACGACAAACCGATAACTAAACGGAAATAGAAACGTAACTAATGTTTAAATAGTTCGAAAAAACTATTACCCGAGCTCAAGACATACGAATTGACATCTTTTTCGAGTCGCACAGTGTTCGGAATTAATATTTGAGCATTTTGTGCAATGAGAAGGCATGGGCAAAGTCCTACTTACCCCAGCTGAGGTCAGAAAAAAAAACCCCCCAAAAAACCAGACATCTCGTTCGTTTAACGACGAGCAGTATTTCTACTTCACCTTGATGGAAGACTGGTTCTTTTACTTTCCAGAGATCGACCGAGAGAAGTTATCACGTTATCAAAATAGTTAATATTATACACAATTGACGAAACTTTATGAAACAAATAATGTATTATTGCATTATAATGATAATAATAATAATAATAATTATTTTATTGTCACGTGATCTTTTTATGAAATATTTTTGTTATCACTTGAGTTTCAAACTTTTTTTTAAAACAAGTTTATCTGTTTAAATTATTTCTTCGGATTTCGAAGCATTTTCTAGAAATCACTGAAGAGAGGGCGAACAGTGTACAGGACGTTTATCACTATTCGATCGGATCGAAATCTCATATTTCCACGACTTAGTCATATTTTGGCACTACGATTGAAAATTGATCAGTCAAAGTGTGAACTGTGAGGGCAAAAACTTGCCAAGAATTTGCAGATCTCAGGTTTTATTAGCGGGATTAAAACTGAGTTTACGATTAAAACAATATCAGAGATATTCAGATCTATGGATTCAGTATTGGACGAGAAAACACATGTAGAATACGTGAGCTGTCCAGAGATAGTCAGATGTTTGGTGGAGGTAGAACACATTCGAGAAACTGTACTGGTTTTAGTCTTGTTGAATAGTGACAGCAACACAAAAGGACATTGTTATGTCAAGGAGCTCAGTCACGGCATTTTGAGTTATTTTTGCCACGAACAAAATTTTACCTCTGAATTTAACGAAACCTGAAGATAGCAGTTTACTAAGATAGAAAAAGATCAAAGAGATAGTGATAAACCATAAGGGAACAAGGATGGAAGGATGGAGAAGATTGACACGGATTACAAACGAAGAACTGGAAAAAATAAGGCTAAATTTTTCAAGATGCCCAAACTTTTACCTCTTGCATACCCGATTATTTACGATGAGGTAATTTTACCAAGCAATAAAACGGTAAATTCCTTACCTTTCAGTTCCAGTGGAGTTTAGTCTTCTAAGATACTGATTTTTGCAGACTGATTGCATAACTGACTCTACTAAATAAGTTTAACTGGCGAGCTCGTTTCTTACAGACAGACAGAAAGACTTTGTTCCGAAGGAATTTGTGGCATTAGTCTGTTTAATTTGAAAAAGAATAGAAATATAAGAATAGAAAGCAGACAAATACGACACATTAGAGATGTATGTAAATTGACGCCGGAGAACTATTTGATCCTGCGACAACATTTAAGATCTTCAGCCGCTGACAAAAACTGCAGGGTCAATTTAAGTTGATATTTTAAGTCCGTTAGGTTCCACCAACGGGGCGACATGAAATAAAAGAAACCAAAAAAAAAAAAGCTCCCGTGCATTTAAATTCTGTCGTAATATACTAATTCAATAGAAAATGTTATGAAAAAGTTGGAGGCAGGTTTACTAAAGTGAGAACGAAAAACAAAGCTACCATCATTGTTGCTACATGGTCACTCCGTTCAGACAACATTAAATCATTTTCTTTTAGCTAGTTACGTGATAACAGGTCATGGGAGATCTGCAAGAGTAAGCTAATCGTGGTTTAATGTTGTCATTATTTTAAACCCTTAAGGGAAACGATTTTGAATTAAGGGTTAATGGTTATCTTTTGAATGCACAATCTTCACTATTTTTCAGTCTTTTTCCAATAGAGTTATCTGCCATTAGTGACACTTCCAATCATTTTTATTGTTCGACAAAAAGCCGATTTTGATAAGTGCAATCAAAATCTTCCTCGATTTTAATAGATGACTGAAAATAGATTAAGTTAATGACCAAATACTAACCCGGAGGCTTGGAATTTCTAAGTGTTAATGTTAGTCAACCTGCCAAAACTCTTAAAGTTGAACTTGTTTTTGGTGCATAGCTTTGAAGGCTTGTTTATCTCAACGAAACATTACTTTATCAGCTTGATGGATGGATCTCGCGTGTTATTAAGGAGTAAGAACTTTCATCTGTGTATAAGTATTCACGAGAGTGTATAGAAAGCGGAACGAACTATAAGATAACTATGCGAGTAAATTAGTACCGGCAAAACAATGGTCTCCTTTCATCACTGACTATAGTTTGGTCTTCAATTAAAGTTTGTTTTTAAACTTCTGTCTCAGAGGCGTCACTGAAACAACGATACAAGGGTGACAATGTTAAAAACAAATACAATACAAATAAGGCCCTTAGGGGCATAATTAAATCAAACATTTGCTCTTTACTTTAGGGAAAGGTCTTTTAATCTAACTTTAGATCTTGTTGTAGATAAGCACAAAAAAATTATTATAAGATTAAAGACGTTTTACCGACAATGCAAAGGCCAATCATAATTCAGCTTAATCGCTTTTTCAAGATTTAAGTTTAAAAGATTAATATCTGTTTTTTGGAATTGTGTGTTAGAATTTTGTGACACAGAAATTTTTGTGCGATACACTGAGGAAACCTGTTTCACGCCGAATTGCTGTTCCAAAAAACAAGGGCAGCTATTAACTTTGTTACTATTTTTTTGCAACATAAATATATAACTCTTTATTTTGAGCTTCTTTGAGTCCTTGAATAAATTCAAGTTAATGATAAAGTTATCACGCGTTTATGTGTTAATTCTTTTTTTATGATGATAAATGCCCTAAAAAATGATGTCTTAAGTTGCTAATAGTTTACTGTGCGCAACTCCACTACCATTGAGATACTTGCAGTGGTCTACGTGCTTTAAAAGCCTAGCTTTCAATGAATTTTCATGAAAACAAAGGAGTAATAAATACTGCAAAAATCTGTTGGCACTGAAAAGTTTAACCTCGTTCCCAGGGACCCTGGGAACGAGGTTGCGAAGAGCTGCAGTTGAAAAACGCTCCAACGTGTTTTAATTGCGCGTCTTAGAAAAATGTCCAATGACCAGCTTATCAGGCATTAAGCTGAATTCAATATTTCATGCTAATTTCAAAGTGCAGCGCTTCTTACAGAGCTTATATCCTTCAAAAGGGCAAGCTTATTTTAAAGGAATTACGTCACGGTTTGTGCATCTTCAAAAGTTTAGCCTAAATTTTTCAAATTGGTCGTTTGTAATCTGTGTTAATCTTATCCATCCTTAACCATCCTTGTTCCCCTATAGTTTATTTTAATCTCTGTGGTGTTTTTCTATCTTAGTAAACTACTATTTTCAGGTTTCCTTCAGTTCAAGGGTAATTTCGTACGTGTACAAAATAACTCAAAATGCCGTAACTGAGGAAGAGGGTTAGTGTTCGAATCCTAAATGATTTGAAGCTGTATTCATCTTATCTGTTTCTTCACTTTTCTATTAGGGACCATGGCCTCGTCTTAAATGATTTCCCTGGTTGATTTCCAGAAGCAAGAAAAAAATATATTTTACCAAATGTACTTGAGCCTCAATTAGAAAAAAAGATGGCGGAAAGCAGCATAAGTAACAGGAAGAAGTTTTCTTCATGTACACTGACACAGAGCGTCTTTGCTCATTCTAAGCCCCAGAGTCCTTCGTTTCTGTAAGAAACAGAGGGCCCTGAGTTTGAGAAAGCTATCCGAAAACTGTAATCGAGAAAGAGGGACTTGAACAGTGAAAACCAAATTAAAATGAGCTGGATCTCTTAAATGCCAGGACGGGCGATCAGCAATGGCAACATACAAACAGCGATTATCAAACATATATCAGAAATGCAAGACTCATCAAATAGATCGGGAGATGGGTGGGGAGGGGGGGGGGGAACTCCAAAATATGGGATTTTGAGGTTCTCGATCCTTAAATAGGGCATCATTTTTGCCCCTGTTGGCATTGAGTTCCCGGTGTGATTCTTAGATAGGGTACCTCAATTGTATCAGCTATAACAGCAGTGCGTAAATGTCCAGCTAAACGAAAACCAAATGATCTATTAAAACTGAACTATCCGTTAACCTCCAATGGTACAGAAACAAAATAAAGCTGACACGCTCACGCTATTCTTAGTTTCTGTTTTTCCCTTCACCAAGGGGGTTATTGTTCGGGTCTGGGCTTTAAATAGGGTATTAATTTTCAATTGCTTCATCCTTAAATAGGGTCAGGGTTTAAGACCCTTCCCGGCACACGCATATCCGAAATTTACGGAAGCACCTTCCTGGGGGGTCAAATAGCTGCAAAAGCGCTATATTTCTCCTTCCTGCGCGCTAAGCTACCATAAGCTTTGATAAACAAAAATAAACTACCTCCACCTATACCCTTGATAGATTCTGGCATCGACACTATGGCTGACGCCTTCCCAGATGCCTTACTGTGACCACCTTTCTCGAGGCAGCTATTTACAACACTACTCAATGAAACTGAAGACCTGGCAGCATGTGTAAGGTCATCGATCTCATTTCACTACGAATTTATCTCAGTATATATTTTCCATTGACTCATAATCACGTGAACTCACGTGTTCATAATTAAACCTAATCAAGGTCTTTTTGGTGCGCTTCGGCGGTACATCAATCTGGCTGAGCCATGGTTCGTGTCTGATATGCCACCGAAGCGTACCAAAAAGGACAGTAGACACGGCTTCCGACTGGCTAATTGCGAATTTGGGTACGGTCCTGGCCTGGGGTCCGTTTCTCGAAAGCTCCGGAAACTTTTCGGGCCCGTAAAGCCATTTTTAAATAATCTGTATCTAAAAACGGAGAGGTGTACACGCCTGAAACGTCTCAGTGTATGGAGAGAACCTCTGTTCATATTAAGAATGTGTAAATAAAACAGCTCTGTAGGTCTCAAGGTTTGAGATTCTGCTACGGCTTTCCTGGTGTGAAAACTTTTTTGGACCTTCGAGAAACCGGCCTCAGGTACGGTAAATGGGTAAATTATTGCAGTGCATGTCTGACTACCAGTCCAGTCAGGTAGCTTGCCATTACCTTAAAAATTCATCGGCAACCATCCAGACACTTGAATACAGAGAGCGGCACTGTCTTGCAAAGAACACTACACGTTTCTTCGGATACCATTAACCCAATGCATAGGCCATCCCACAAGATTTGCAGTGGGTGTTAATCCCGGTAATAAATGACAACTATGCGTGGCTGAGACAAAATATTTGACCTTCAAGGGTGGAAAGCCGTGGGAAGACTACATGATTTTTTTGTGGCAGGAGCATGTAAAAGATTTCCTTGTTGAATTAGCGCACTGTTGGAATTTTATAGGGCTATAAACGGTCATTTATTTGAAGCATTTTTTTTAATCAACCTCGTTTTATCACATTTTATCGATTCCGCTACACCACCTCTTAACTATTTCAGCTGCTTAAGATGATGGCAATGTGAGATAAATTGGAATCCTATTGAGATAGTTTTATAAACGAGGTTGGAATTCGTGTGTGAGCTAAGTGATAATCAGAGATACCGAAATTAGCACAATTACTAAGCAAATCTGGACATTTTACAGACCGATTTCTGTCCTCACCATCTTAGCTGGGGGTAGGACAAACACGGTGAAAGAAGCTGAAATTTCGGAAGATTTTTGACATTTTATATCTCCGCTAGAATTGTTTCAATTTCAAAAATTTTAAATTCCTTTTATACAAATCTGCTAAACGAATTTTCGACGTAAAATTAGGCAGCCAGGATTTGTTTATTTTTATTTCGTATCAGTAGCCTGGGTTTATTTGCGTTACGTTTGCTAAATTATCAAATATTGAACATTGAAAAGCAGACTAAAGAAATTCCTCGTAGCAGACTCGTATCATCATTATTTGCCAAACCACATGCTTCTGAGGAACGTAAAGAGGCGACCTGTTTAAGGGTTTTCCGCTCTCAGTCATTCAACACGCTATCAAGTGAAGACTTCGCCGGAAGAACACGCTGATACACTTTATACTAAAGTATTTCAAGTGACTGAACTTCGACACTAGTTGAAAGCAATGCGGATCAGTGTTACAACAAGAGGGCTGGTGATCACGATAGATGCTAACGCTAAGAGCGGTCAGTTTTAGAGCTATTCAGTTGCTTCTAACTTGGCAATAGGACACTTGCAATTCTCTTGGCAAAAATGTCAAATTTAACGGGAACGAACCACCAACAATGCTATCGAAGTGGATATAGAATCGCTCAGACCTTTACATGTACTCCCCGGATATGTTACCAAACGGCGTACCTTAAAAGTGACCTCAGTTTTGTCCAGCTGCGAATAACAGAGTTAGGTCATCGTCTCTCAAACCATCATGGTACCTTTATCCGTTCAAGCTCCCGTTCAGAGGCGTTCTAATTTGACATCGAATCGCGTCGTACTTCCAGATAGTTCCCGTTTATTCTCATTTGAAACCGACACGGCGTCAGTCCTAGACTTAATATTTTTTCTTAATTATAATTTGTTTTTATTTATATTGCATGACCATTAAGTAATTATCTCCTCGAGTGTTATAAGCTTTTCTGGCTTTTCAAAGTTAGACAAACTGACTACCCACAAGTGACTTGCCTTTCGATTGTTTTACAAAATAACCATTGATGTAAGGACTCCAAACTCGAGTTGTTCTCATAGTTCCGAATTTGTTTGCTTGCAAAATCATACTCTTTAATTTGTTCCAACTTGTTGCAGACCACTTCGAAAAATAAGGAGAGATTCAACGAGGCCGTCTCTATATTTAGATCGCGTTTCCCCGCACCGTAAACATTGCTAGCATAGCGCCAGTATTGCGGTCTACGTCTGGTCGTTAAGACACCAGCGAAAACAAACTGTTATTCAAAGAAAGAGGATTAGACCACATAAACATTTGGTTAATGCTTTCTTGCCTTGCGTCGAGACTTCTACACTTTAGATGCTTTGCTCGACTGCGGGATTTTAAGTTTGATCAGCCGACAATCTTTAGGGGGATTTTTTTTTTTACTAAAAAGGACAACAGTCGTTGAAAGCTGATATGGTATAAAATGGTACCCTCTGTAAAACATTTGGCTTAACTACCGCCTACCAAAACATATATCTCGCAACGATCCGATTAGGTTTGAAAAAGCATTTCTCGGCATTCCATAGAAAGTTGTCTCTTTCTACGTGACAAATGGCCTCGAGAAGCTTCAGTCGAAAGTTCATAACAAGGATTTCACGTTGACTAAATTAAAATCTATTAACATAGGCACAGACCATGCAGCAACGAGTTAGCGATAAAACGTTACGCAATGTTAAAAGATCTTTTTCGAAAGTTCATGTTTAAAATTAAAGTAGTTAGGGCTTATCGTGGAATTGATTCCAGCGCTAGCACGATTCCATAAACAGAATTTAGTGAACCTTGCCCTTGTTGTATTGCGTATACAGTTAGAAATGCTGTAGGGCAAAGGTTTATTCGAGCGACTTTAGCACTCGGAGAAGATCCGAGTTGAGCTCATAATCAGCGTTACAAGGTTACGAAGCTCACTGATATTCACTTACTTAAAGAGTCTCCTGTATAATATACTCATTCAAGCAAGAATCTAGCCAAATCACAAAGAGATGTTCAATGGTGCACCTTTTCAACAACGGAAACACTCGTTAAACGCATCAACAAAAGGGCCAGCTACAAATGAACTCGCAGTTTCGTCTCGTAAACGTACGTAAGAAGCTGCTCATTCGGTACGGGCCGGGCCATTCTTAACAGAATTCGTATCTCTCCCAGACAGCTGGCATTTGGTTATGCGACAAGGCCAATTACTGTAATCGAAAGCAGTAGAGCTGGCGATGAAAGTATGCCATGAACGCAAGCGATAAAGAATGCTCTATTTGCAGAGTACTTAGCTATAAAACCAATGCACCTTACCCATGCTCCATTTTGAACACCTGGAGTGAACTTTCCCTTATCAGTTATTCGTGGACCGCGAGATCTCTCCAAGAGCTATAATACAACCACCGCACTGGGTCGAGTGAGCGCAAAGAAAACTTATTTCATCACAGTCGTGCCTGCTTTCTGTTAATCGCTCGAATAGAGGATTAATCTCTTTTAGCCGAAGCTTCTCAATTTTCGTCCCTAAGTAATTGAGATCTTAACATACGAGATAAAACCGAGTTTGACTCGAGATGGGTGGCTTGTGTTGTTTTAACCTTGCAAAACTCATTGATTACAAAAGAAACGATCAGGTTTGATCAAAGGTCCTGCCTAAGGATCGTACGTAAATAACTCTAACTATCCCAAAGATTATTTTGTTGGAGAGAACCGCCCGAGATTTCGTCTTAGACAAGGGAAATTTAATTTAACTTCATTAACTCAAAGCATCCGACACCACTATCGAATGACATCCCAAATGGCTAAAATTAAACGGTTAATCTTTATTATATTTATTAATTCCCAAGAACTGTCAGTTTTAAAAAACGTTTAAAATGTCCCGTGTGGTAAAAGACTTGTTCCTACTCTCCTACACTCAAAACACAGTTCTCCTATTCCATTACTTGGTAATGGTTGAAACTCTCCACTCATAATAGTTAGCAAAATACTAATTTTAGAAATATTTATATTACAAAATATATTATATGATACTTTGATTCTAGAATAAGTTTTCAAAGCTTTGGTTGTTTGTTTTCTCTTCAGCTATACCGTATTGAAGCGGTAATCTTCCACCTACGTATCACTAACAGCTAACACTTGCTTTTGACGTCAAGCCTTGACGAGGAAATACTAGGCGTAGTTTTTCACCGCGAGCCAACCCAAACAGGATAAGCTAGGTTGACAAACGGACGACACTGCAATTTGATTGGTTAATGTCAAGAGAACATTCCTTCGGGAGAAAATTTTTCGCGCGAATCTTGGCTACTTATTATAGGAAGGCGGACTTGAATTCAAGCGAGAACAGTTCAAATTGGAATTATTTTTCGCAGCCGAGTTAGTTTTTTATCCCGTGAAATCCGTAAAGAATTTGGAAATAATTAAATTAGGGACGGAAAGGGATCTGCCTGTTACATAATTATTATTACGAACACAGCAAAAAACAGAGGCCTTCGGCCTTGAAAACAACAGAAGTTTCACGTTACAAGCAAAACAGCACCTGATGGCGCTGTTAGGAAATTTTGTCTCAGAAGCCGACCAACTCTGGCTTAAATTCGTTGGGTGCTTAGTAGAAAGTTTCACTAACAAATTCTTTTCAAAATAGTTTCTTTTAAAGACAAAAGTGCAAACACTTAGCCAACACTTTTAGTTGTTGCAAACCTTGTTATCAAATCATATACACTAATGAGGTTTCTTAAAAGCTTTTCAGTTCCGTCCAGTATCGATGAAAAGAGTGCTTAAGCTCATGGAAGTCAATATTAGCTGTGTTCCTAAAAATGGAATTGTCTAGACCAAGATTAATAAAGACATGACGAATGAATAAAATAAAAACAGACCACAGAGTTGTGATTCATAGCACGAAAAAGATCCTCATGCCTTTTGTTTTCCAGGAATTTCTAAAAACCCTTAAACTTTTTTTGTCCAGTTAGTTCAACCAATCAAAGGGCAGCGTTCGCAACCACGAAGTGCCTCTTTATGTTCATTTCCACTAATAACGAAAAGTTTGGCGGAATTCACCCATCGTCGTGCTAGAACTTGACGCGAAATTAAGTTAATTACGAAGGAGGGGTAGCATAGTCCAGCAGAACTCAGGGGTAGAGGCAAAGACAAGAATATGCCCAGCCCGTAATGATATTTCTCCCTGGGGGATGTTTTTCAAAGGCTTTATCTTTCGGAGTTTTCATAATCATAGGTTTTGGTCGAAAGCGATTCATTTCGCTGGCAATACTTTCGATGGGATTAGACCAGAATAAACCCCCACCCCCCCTTGGTCTTTATACCACAAGAAAGTAAACGGACCCCCCTTGAAAGGAAACAACTAC
>Ga0126338_10000409_pt1 | contig 22572 bp, 13 predicted proteins | sample OrbCmetagenome_2_FD_92529 | JGI IMG/M metagenome (GOLD analysis project Ga0126338, IMG submission 92529) | Coral microbial communities from Petempiche,Puerto Morelos, Mexico - Orbicella C C metagenome | ecosystem: Host-associated > Invertebrates > Cnidaria > Coral | place: Petempiche,Puerto... | reverse complement strand
GTTTGAAGCAAAGTATGCAATTTCTTAAAAAATTGGATCGAGTCTTTATCTTTGTTTGGTGCATAAATATTGACAAGTACATATACTTTATCATCAACTTGAACTTTAGAAATAATAAAGCGCACCAAGGGATCCGGAACTGTACAAAGCACTGTACAAGTCACCTTATTGTTTATCAGTATTGCGGTACCACATGAATTTGGACTACCATGTGAAAAAAGCATTTTTCCGCCCCATTCATGTTGCCATTGATTTTCTGTTGCTTTATTTGAATGCGTTTCCTGTAAGAAAATCACGTCTGCATTCTTTCTGCGACACCATGTGAAAATGGTGCGTCTTTTTTTGAAATTACTAACTCCCCTTACGTTCAAAGAAACTATTTTTAAAGCAGCTGACGAGATTTTAACATCCATAAACAATAAGCTCCAAATCTGAAAGCTAAAATTCTCAGCAAAAGAGTGAAAGTTGAAGAAATTAAGAACAACCATAATGACTTTGTTCCCCATTGTTTTAAGTTAAATACAAACGAGAACTTTCTTCGCTTACAGCTCAATGGTGCGATTGCTACAAACAAACTTCCCACTGAAATAAAACTGAGTAATTTACAACAAGAGAACACACATAAACAAATAAACAAATAATCCACCCCTAAGAATGAAAGATGGAACAAATTAGACTCCATCTAACATTCAGAGTTCCTGCCTTAACTTGTTAGCCGTTGAATGCAATTTGTAAAACTTTCTGCCCGCCAAATCGATATCAAATCACAAAAATAATAATTTATATGGAAATAACCGTAACCTCTCGAAAGGAGAAACGTAATTGAAAGTGCATAGCTTAACCAAACAGAGTATTACACTGGAACGAATTTACCATCAATATAGAGTTTATCCGGTTCTGCTTTACTAAAAGATACCTTCATACCGTTTCTTTTTGCTTCCTTTAACTTCGACATTTTTTTTCGTCGGCGCTCGATAATTTCTTGCGGATAATATTCTAGAACTTTAATCTCGGGGTCTCGAAGATGAAACGAAGCTCTCAATACCATCTCACGATCCTGGTAACGCAGAAATCTTGCTATAATCGGTCGTGTTTTTCCAGAAGCGGGTTTTCCCAAACGATGTACTCTCTGCAATTCAAATTTCTTTTCCGGTTCTTCAAATCCAAGGCCATGCTTCAGAAATTCAAATAGCAGATCGCGTGTATTTATCGCCTCGCTGACTTCTGAGTCGCCCTTTGTTTCTTTTTCAGCCAGACCAAAGAATTTCAAATTTTCTCTACGGCTGTAGGCTTCCGCATAAAGTTGCTTCGTATGTAGGTCTTCTTTAACAGCTTCAAGAAACTTCATCTTCAATTTCATGTCATTCACTTCTTTATCTAACCATTTTAAACCTTCATCCATCTGCTGCAGTTTAGTATCAGTGCCACGTGCGTCAGCTTTCAGCTTCGATATGTCGCCTTCCACAATGGCCGTCTTTGAACACAGATTACTCAGAGTTGTTTCGATGCTGTCTAACTTGTATAGCTTTAATAATATTTCGTCAAGCTTCTCTGACATCTTATCGGTTATTTCTAATTCTAGGGCGGGTGAGACTTCAATTACTTCTTCGAAGTCTTCTTGGACTTCACCTTCGTTTTCTTTATGCTCCGTATTCCGTAGTCGCTTATCCGAGGGGGAACTTGATTCAGAACCGCTAGAATCACTACGTTGTGTTGATGTACGCTTCAGAGTAATAGTTTTCTTTTTGTGGAGGGAAATTTTATCCATAGACGGGCAACCTTTAGCTTGTAATAAGCTAACAAGTACGGAGCTCTTACGGACACGTCTGCACCGCCATCTTGCCCGTACCAATCTCTGGTAGCCCATAGATCTAAAAGATTTTGGTTGTCACGTTACTGTCCATACGTACGTGCGTACGCCAATACCTTGAATTATCACTCACAGTGCAAAATTACTGAATGCTAATTGACTGAGACAGAGGGCATTTTTTTCTTAATCAGGAGGGCATTGTATTCAAGAGGGCATGATTACTTGATGCTGATTCGCTGAGCGCTCCTGCATCAAGTTGGTGTCCTGCTAGGAGCGAATTTTGAAAAGGAATTTGCCAAACGCATCGTTTCTGAGTTTGATCTAACGCGGTTATTTCATCTTAACGTGAAAGAAAATCGACAACCAGCAAAGCGCAGTGTTTTGCTGGAAAAGTAAAGGATTTTTCCATCCAAAAATGTATTTATTTGAAGCTTATAAAAACTTTGAGTCGGGACGCCTGGTGTTGCACGAAGCATAGAGTTACAGAACTTCATGGCAGCCAAACTGAAAGTTAATTTCTTCGTTTTGCTTCGGATCGCGTTATTAGTATCACAGGTCACCTTATCAGCGTCAAAAAGAGCGTCAATTTTGTTGGTACGTTAAGTTTTCGCGGAAGGAAGAAGAGTTTTGGATTCAAGAAGTTATTGGAGCTCGTTTGGACACTTGTTTACGTCTTTCTTGATGTAGTTTCACACCGTTGCAAGCTTCGCAAAACAGGTGAATAAAATTAGATTCTTTAAAGTTTTATTTGTAAAGAAATTGTTTTGAGTGAATTAAAGTTACTGTGGTTTGCTTACTATTATAGTAGGCTTTTCTCGTTCTGCAGCTAGCCTGTTCTTTAGTGACAACCGGCAAACCTGTTTACGCGACAGCAAGACCTTGAAAGTTTTCCTTCGTACAGAATTTTGCCCTTTATGAGAAGCAAGCAATCGCAAGTGTACTCGGAAAATTAAATATTACTTTCACTTGTATTTTCAAAGTTTTTCAAGTTGTCAAAATTTTCCAAAACTTTAAAAATACGCGTGAAATTAATCCTTCATTGCCCTCGGGTCCATGCGAATGCGTGTACAGATAAGAGATTAGCACCATTATCATAGCTATACCTTTGATTTTGGGTATCCAAGTTACAGTTAATTGACAGCTGTTAAAACAAGCTATCCGCTGACCAGTCTCATGTGATCATACCGCGGGCTCAGGTTTAGAGCTCATCGAAGTCGGGTGTTTTTTGAAGTTGACCGCTGACCAGGGACGGGGTTTTTATTTCATTGGATCGCGGGCTCAAGCAAGGTTATTACTTTGGGGGAGAAGGAGGAGTACGTGCAAAGGCAAAATTTTGTTGGAAATTAACACCTGGTGCGTTTCTGACGTTTCTTCGTACATATTCCTTGCACAATCGTCTCGTCAGTTTGTTAAAATTTAACTGGAAAAAATAGCGAAACCACATGCTGAACAATTACATGCTCACAATTGATCTTTCTTTTTTCTGACCCAAGAAATCCTCTTTTTTCTTTATGGTTAGTTTTTGTAATCAGGAGCTCCGCTTTTAGGCTTGGCTAGGGCTATATATTACGCTGCAGGAGGAAGAGTACGTGCAAAGACAAACATTCGGCTCAAATTAACCCTAGAGCATTGTTGACTTTTATTCAGACTTATTCCTTCACCATCGTCTCGTGGAAAGTCCTTGATATATTGCCTGCGTACTTTCTATAATCTTGGTGACGCTTACAAAGTCTAGTTGGTTAAAATTTAACTGGAAAAAATAGCGAAACCACACGCTGAACAATTACATGCCCACAGTTGAGTTTCTGATCCAAGAGAAACAAACTCACTTTTTCGTTTATGGTTAATTATTGCCATCAGGAGCTCCAGTTTTAGGCCTGGCTAAATTTATATATTATAGCGTGAGCGATGCGAATATGTATTTTTTTGAATTCTACTGAGATTAATTGACTAGTTCGCTCGATTCATTTGCCTGTTGGTTGCACGCTGACGTCAGTTTGTTTCTTTGTCCTTTTTCTCGGCAATTTTGTTTTTCATGTATTCTTCCTGTTTGTTTCTTCTTGAATATGGAAAAATCTAAAAATTCTTCTTGAGAAGAGGAAGATAATTCTCTGAGCTACCAAATTTCGAGCTCGTCTCCACCTAAGAGATTTGCTAATTTAAGCGAGCAGGAGTTGAATCAGCTGGTTGGACAAAGACACTTGAAGAAGACCAAAAAAACAACAAACTGGTCTGTATTAACCTTTCGAGGATAGTAATGTATAGCGGCAATTTTAGAGAGAATTTTTCAGCAATTTGGCGATAGTAAAATTCAGCACAAGCTTTCATTGTAAAACTTTTCTGGCGTCGGAAGCCATTTCATGCTTTTAGCAGGGAAACCTTGTTTATGAGAGTTCAAGTTAACAAATATCTGATTTATGTGAAGTCTTACATACGAAATCCTTCTGTTCCAAAGACGTTAAAGATAAAGCTTTACAGACGTTTTATAAAATATTGGTAGCCCGTGATGAATTATTTCAGTTCTCGGGTTTCAGTTTTACTCGATCGTGAACTGAACTCTTGAACGGCAGGTCTTTTCCACGGGTTGCGGGTGACGGGTGGAGGGTAACGGGTGGCGGGTTGCGGGTAACGGGTGGCGGGGTTTTTTTTACTGTACGCTCTATTTCTATTTAAAAAGCTCAATTTCCTTTGTAATCATTCCATTCTACAGAAATTTGTAACAAAATCCTTTAAACACTAACAAAACCAGGTAGCAATACCTGAAAATGTCTACAATAATAGTATAATAAACAAATCTGAAACGGTTTTACTCACATAACGAGAAATTCTAAACGTACGCTAACATAAGAGACGTAACATTCACGGCTATCTTGAAAACAATTTGGGCCATCGCCTTAGCCCAAAAAACTCTGTAGAAACTCTACTTGCTTACGTACAATGAGAAGCCTTTTCAAGCGGTTTGAAACCGCCGTAAATCGAACCGAGAAACATTCCATATTTCACGCAGCACTAAAACCCCTAGACCATTCTTTTTTCAGGCTCTAACTCTTACCCGTCAAAAAATAGCATAAAAGAGCCCTGAAGGACAGCTGTACTGAGGAATGTTCAAAATGGCAGACAAATTTAGTCATAAACAGTAAAGGTGGGGTGAAAAAAATAGTCCGCGTACGGTGATTGTTTGATGCGAGCTATTATAAACGTGATATAATTTGCCGGAAATTCAAGTGTCTCTAAAGGCAAATGGCACAAGATGTTTAACTCGAAAGGAGCCAAAAGTTATGTACACTGACAACATCAAATGTGTTCTCCAAGTTCCACATCCGTATGGATGATTTAGACCGTCACCAGCAGCCAAAACGCTTTGTAGACGGTTACAGTTGATCTGATAGAGCTGGAGCGTGAAACTTCCTACAAAATTCGCGCCATAGAAGCTGTTTATTGGACTCTACCAATCTTCCCTCAGTGGCCTCTTCGATTTCGATGTTGTCGTGTGTTGCTAGAGGGGCACATGAACGCAACGGATGGTAATACACCGCCTCTGGAGTTTTTGTGATGCAGATCTTGCTTTCCCCGCTTCGCTGAAAAACACGACAGTCCTTATGCCGCAAGAAAATATCATGTGGGGCAGGCGGAGGTGAATCTGATGCTTTGTCCCGTACACGTCCCTTGCACCCGTAGCATGTTGTAGCCTTCGTCTGAGCAATAAAAACAACTTCGCAGGGAGAATCAGACTCAACTGAGGCTTCAACATCAATGCCATCCCCGTATTGTGACGTACACATCACGGGGAGGATGTTTCTTTCGCTTGCGGATGCTCTTCGTTTCATTGTCTTTCTTTCCTGCCCCATTGGGAATCGTTGCACGAATCATCCTCTCAACTGGCAATTTGTATGATTCGACATACGACCAGAGAGCATGCCAAGGTGATGTGCTACCGCCAAGGTATGAGCACAAATTCCGCATTCGTTGAAACGTGGGCAGTCAACGCAGGCTAATTTCTTTCTCGCTATCTGGACAGTGTTGGAGAGTGGACTGGATAAGGATATGACTATCCTTCGGCTGTCGTCGTTTGGGAAGGAACCAATACCATTCAACTGGACAATTTTGTCTACGTTGGTCCAGGAACCTTTCAGAAATTCTGGGAGACCTGAATCTTTGAAACTCCCGATTACCTATGTTTGTGTCAGGGGTTGTTCTTTGTTGTCTTCTTCGATATCCTCTGTGATGGATGTTCCAAGTTTGGCAAGGTGTCTCCCCCGGTCACGCCGGGAAATGTACATTAAGGTCAGGTTAGGTTATGGTTATCTAAAGCACTTAAGCACTAAAGTCGGGTCAATTTTTTCAAAAAAAAAAAAACAGCAAAAACAACAACAAAACGTTAAGAACTAATAATTTTAAAATAATTAAAAGGAAGACAGAGTGTCTGGATTGAGCAAAATTGTTTCATTAGCAGGAAAATCAGGCATCCGGCGGCCTTTTGAAATTTTCGTCGAGTTTGACAGAATTTTAAATTGGGTTATTTTTTATTTTGCCTTCTAAGCAAGTTCAATATTACATTGAATTGGTCGGAGATTGTCACCCGCCACCCGTTACCCGTTACCCGTTACCCGCCACCCGTTACCCACCACCCGTTCCCGCCACCCGCCAACCGCCAACCGCCACGCCTAACTTATCATTTTATTTAAAACGAAGTGAAAAGGAAAACGTAACACACAAACCTACTTTTGATGAGGAGCTTCTCAAACAGCTCAAAGCCAGGGCTGTTTGTTCGCTTTCTACCTCACTCTCGCTTTTAAGAAATGTCTGGTTCCATATTGTTCTACTCTTTTGTCGAAGAGGCCGTAATGGACAGAGAGCTAAACCATGCACCAAAAGTTTGTCTTCGGAAAACCGATCCAAATCAGTTAACTAACTTTTGAGAAACGTTTTTCAGACAGCAATTTTCGTTTGTTGTCAGTTTGATACCTAGATTCTGACTGAGCAGTTTGAAGTTGTTGGAGATCGAGAAAACTTAAACTAACGCACTGCGATCCAAGAAAAATGTTGATGGGTCGCTCTGTCTGATTTTTGAATGAACATTTTCGTGCGGTTGATCGTGCTTTGACTTCATGTTAGCGGGATGAGATTCAATAAATATTTTTATCCGATACGAAAGATGTTAAAGCCTCAATGTTATAAAAGAAATGGTAAACGTGCAGCGTGCAACTATCAAGTTATGGATGTACTTAGGAGGTTTGCTAAGCACTCAAGAAGCTAGAGTAGGTGAATCCTTAGTGAATGCATTATTCATTTTTTAGTTGAAGCCACTTGTGTGCATCAACCCAGTCATTGAGGTAACACTGAATACCATATGCATTCTCCAAGCCTTCTTTAAAGCCTTCCTCGCTGAAGCTCCTCGCAACCGAAATCTGGAATAATAAGAAACAATTGCAGTTAATAAGCTTTCACTAATCAATACAATCAAAACAAATAAACATACATAAACAATAAAGGTGTGGCTGCCTGGAGTACCCATAAGTGCTAGTGGAGCTAAGCAGCCAGTTGACATCAGCGTTAAATGAAAAGAAATTATAGGTAAGCAAGATAGAACAAATACACACATAAAAGAAAGGAAACGAAGAGACAAAAATGCTATCACTATGCTATTAGAGAAGTCTGGAGTAATTAAATTTATATATATGTATAAAGTATTAATTTTAGAGAAGTACACAATTAATAGCTATAGCTTGAAAATACATTTTTTCCTTAAATAAGCTGCAGTATGCTTAGTATTCCAATACCTTCAAACATTTCCGAAAATATTGTAAAATTTGAACTTCCACTAATGTTCGGAAGTCTTTGGCGAGCTTCGGGTGATTTTTGCCAATCTTAAAAAATCATCGGCAATTTTCGGCAATCTTACGTAATCTTTGCAAGGGTTCGGGTTATTGTCGGAGGTGTTCCAAAATATTTGGATAATAATCGACGATCTTCGGAAATATTCGGAAAACGTCCAATTACCTTCGGCTATGCGGATGAACTTAGTCCACCTTCGAAATACCTCGGATTATTCAATCAGAATCGAGTAATTTTTTTCAAGTGTATTATTGTCACACGCCTTTGTCAACTATGATTACGAGATAAAAATCTCGAGCTCAAAACGAGATGAGATGTTCTTTTTTTCTCCTGTTTACTGTTTGTCATCTATCTCTTACTTGACTTATAATGACTGTTCTATCCCTTTATTTTATGTTCTGACTATGCCAGGAATTTCGTAAACTGATAACGTCTCTATTAGACTTGTACAAATCGCGTATTCATCATAATCACTTTTTTTCTGGATATCGTCAATTTTTTGTGTCTGTAATAACTGACCATGGAGACAAAACATAACTATGGCTGCAGATCTTTTTAGTTACAAAAGCTTGAGGTTAAGGTTATGTTTTAAGTGGGATTTTTGAGAAAAAGGAAATCAACTGTTTTCTTCCAACACGATGCCCCCATTCGCATGATTTTCTACTAGTCTAAGGCTCTCTTAGTTTGAATCTTCACTTCGCTTTCCTTGGCTACTTGCACGATTTTCTAAGAAAATACTAAAGCAGCTGGTACTATTACCAGCTGTCTTTGAACTCTAACATTGCTCAATCGTTTACCGTCTCGAGATACCAGTCAGGGGATGATCCATAATTGTCACGCTTAATGCTCACACTTCGTAGCGCTCCAATGTAGTCCTTGCCTTGGAAAATAAAGGTATCTTCACTGAAAAAAATAGTAAAGAACGTCGATCAAAAATTTCCCATTATACTGAAAAGGCTAGTATTTAAAGGGATGATTTTGAAAATATATCGTGCCCTGGAATTTTTTTTGCTGGAATTAGGAAATTGAGATTACAAAGACTTTCCATACACAGAATGCATAGAAAGTGTAAAGGTATAATTCTGCCAAATAACAGTCGATCAACAATACAAGGTCATTTTAAAGGTTATGGTAGTATTTCAGCCCCCCCAAAGAACCATTTTTAAGACGTTTAAATTTCTAAACTCAAAGGAGTCTATTTATAGTAGGCATAGAGTGGAACCATTGACAAAAGACTCCAGAAATATTTTTGTACTAGTGCAAAGTAGACACTGGCTAATTAAATCAGACAACAAGGCTAATAACTAATAACTGACAATGGAATATAGCCGCAGTGAACTTCTCAAATGGTCACGTAGGAAGTCTAAGCCATTAAGGTTACCGTATACCTTCAGGTCGGCAATTTTCTTCAAATTTGGATTTTTGGGTCAAAGTGGTGGTCGAAGAATAATCTCTAATTTCTGAAAAAAAAAATTGAAAAAGACTAAATATTGGCGGAGAAATGGCGGTTTTACGTTTTCGCCGGAAGTAAAAGTTTACCTCTTGATTGACAGCCCTATGGCGCGTATGCAATCAACCGAGACGATTTTCGCGGGAATTACCTGTACGGGTGTCACGAATTGATTACTCAGTTCATCAGCATTGTTGCTCTGACTACCAAGCATTTTTGGTATTAGGTGTACTTCTATTAGGTTATAAGTAAACATAGACCACGTTAAAAACATGGACGAGTTCGAAAAAGCGAAGAGAGCGAAGAACGAATGAATACATACATCAATGAGTGAAAAACCGAAAGTTCGCCACGCAAATGAAGCTATAGCTATCGTATAAGGAGGGCAAAAAATTAGAGGTAAGAGAAAAAAAAGGTTCTGTAAAAATTTGGGAACTTGCCAGAGACTCTTCTGATGAGTCCGATATCGACGAATCATTGGACTCATTGAGATCCATTGAAATATTATCCACGCACAGTTGTTCCGCCGCGCATTCTCTTATTTGTTTTCTTCGCTCAGCCACTCTGGCGATCGTCTCCTTTTTCGTCTTCCCCATTTTGCCAGAGTGACCAGCTTCCTGAAAAACCGAGCTACAGAGAAATGATCTCTCCGCCTTCGGCGCCTTGAACGCCTTGGAGCTTCGCGACCAGGAGGTTAACGGTAGTAAACTTTCCCTGAACTGATTGGCTCAGTTATCTGAGAACCCAGTTGAAGGAGTTTGTGGGTGGAGTCTGTTTGTGAAGCAGAAGATTTTGCTTAACGCTGTTTTCGCGAATAAATTTTTTCGCTTGAAGCAGACACTTTAACGAGTTCTAACTCAAAGGGAATTTGTTCAATTGCCCTCAAATTTGGACAGTAGCTAGTTTAACATATAAACTATCGAAACTGCGAATTGTTAATTACGAAATACTTTTTCTTCGAGAGCGATTTTTGTACGATCACTCCACATTTTTTTAATCCTATTTCGAAAATTTTCTGTAACTTTTTACTGCGATTGAATATGGCAAAACGAAGACACGTTTTTTTAGCGCATTGGGGCCCTGAAACCGAGGAAAAAATTAAATTGGCGAACAACAAAATTCGCTTTGACTTGTTGCTTTCGAAAGGTGATTCGGGTGCTCGCATTTAGTGGTAGTAAAAAATTCGACAATTCATTTTATTTCAAAATTATTGGTATAGTTTGATAGCCAGCTCTATAAGCTATAATTTGATATAGGAGTTTAGGTATCTACCGCTTAAACTGCACTCGCTACATCGCTTGCGCGCGAGACACCGCTGAAGGTATACTGTAACCTTAATTCGATAAAAAGTAATGAATTCAGATTAAGCGTTGTAAGCGTTCACAGTTAAAACAGTGTGCGTAATGTTTAATTTAATGTGAATTAAAGAGCAGGTTCCGTGGTGAAAGACTGCCACACCTAGTTACCTTCCTTTCTCACGATTATCCTCTTCGTTATCAATTTCTTTCTCTATGTATCCTGTTGTTCCGTTGATCCTGATATACACGTTTGCATCTGTGCCGGCGCCGTCAACAGTCCCAGTCTTGACGACCACTTGGTACCACGTTAAATACACTGCTAAAGTGAAAGAAGCAAAATATTGAGTTAAGTAGAGAGGTTGGTCTATATTTTTCCTTAAAACAAACCGCTGATGTTCAACTGAGTTATTAATCTATTGTTTGAGTTTCTTGTATGTATGAAAAAACTTTGCAAGGTTTAAGTTTATTTCTTTCAGTCGAAATCATCCTTTGTCTTTGGAATTTGTCGATTCTAACGATAATAATCAGTTCTAACGCTACCATGCTGGGGACACAGTTGCATCATTTCGTTTGCCGAACTCAAGAAATCACACTCGTGTAAAAGGAATAACAATAACAATAAAACTATTAACGTGTCAAACCATGTAGCCTGAGTGAAACCCATACTAATAAGGAGACACAGACTGATACAAAATGCAAAAGTGAGAAGACTAAGATATCTACACTTAAATATGAATGATACAAAATGAGGTCTAAACTGTTGTAAAGATAAAACTTAACATTACAGGTAATATATCGAACGCTGATCTAATGTAAAAAGAATCAATTAATTTTACTAATACGATTTAAGAGTATCATGTTGAGCAGAGGATACAACCCTTGCAGCCGGCCTCTGTGAACTTGGTTAAATCTTTGCCACGAATGCGCGTTTAAAACTCATTAAGTGTTTTGCCTGATCTGTCATCCGTTAACAGTTTTCCCCATAATTTGGGTCCTAAGTATCGCAGTGAGTGCCTACCGTACGCTACAGAGTTATACCTAGCAGTGGAAAACTCAGATTGCCTCAAATTGTACGTGGAGTTTGCTCAAGTTTTCAAGTTGAGTAAATCCATATTTTTGTCCGATGCTATTACCATTATAAATGTTATAAATTAATTTTAGTTCGCAAATGAACGACTATAGTCTTGCTTTCGTACGCAGTAATACCGATGCTTACCCACTTCACAATTGTCTCCAGTCCATGACTTTTTGCACACACACGAATAGGTTTGATTTTCCGCTTTGAACACACAAGAACCACCATTTGCACAGCCGGTCATTAAACAGCCCTGACAGAAGTAACAATTATGTAAATTTCTTGATGTTTAAAACAAGGAGGCTAACATACATTCCTTAATCAGTCACGCAAAGCTCCGACTTCTGGATGAGTCCCGCCATGATTTTTCTTGGTACTGAGCAAGCAAGCATGCACAAAAGAAAAGCTTTGAGGACGTAGTTGTAAGGTAGGCATGCACGAGAGGGTATGAAACTTTCACTGTCGCATCGTGTGCAATGCTTTTGCAAACTGTCCCAACTAAAACCCATTTTTAAGCCTGATCCGTTTCGTGTAAACCAGCTTGTGTGCTGCCCTACAACATGCGTATCTTTATATTGCGACGAAACAATTCACCTGCGGAGATGTATGGTGATGCCTTGTTATAATTTTAAACTCAAAGAAGAAACATTTACGTTAGGACAGCTGTCGGTGTAAAGAAGATATTTCCTGAGATGGGCAGGCAATATACTGACGCTTGCCGTAACATTCGTCTAAGGTTGTGCAACACATTTTTGCCAAAAACTGGGGACCTGAATATTTTATTTTATATAAGTAAGATAGATTCTCTATTTCTCTTGAAAATCACATGAGTAACAGTGTAAATGCAAACTTTGTTACGCCAGAAAAGAACACCTATATAAACTATTTTTTCAAAATAAAAAACCCACAATTCAGGGAAGATTCTCCCTGCAATCTTTCTTAATATGTGGCTACAGTTTCCTAGACTGGAAGAAGTTCTCTATCTAATCATAGTTCGGCACGGATAGCTAACTTTCAATTTCACTTACACTTAAATTCCTAAAAGAAAACGAAAAAAACTTCAATGCCGCTGAACTTAGAGAAAACATTTTTTGTTTATAAAATATGAGCAGTGCATGAGTAAAGTTCACTCTTCTAGTTGCTTTGAACTATCAACACCCGAGACACACAACAAAACGATAGCACGCATGCGCGTTTGAAGAGAAAGAAGACTTTCCGCCATTAAGTGTGATGCATCTTTTGACCGATTGCCGAAAAATTTATTTCTTATGCCCTCAGATACTTGATTGCCTGACAGAATGGTTCAATTACGATAGATTTTTATGAATTTGTAATGAATATTTTGTATTAAAACTAAAAGGTTGAAAACACATTAATTCTAACGCCGGAAGTGTACAACAAAGTGACCAGCTCCCAATTGGCTTATTGCACCGGTATCGTAGAGGTCATGGGTTCGAATCCCGTTCAAGATGGAATTTTTTTCAGCCTTTAATTTCACAACTCCCTAACCCTCGGACTTACAGGCTAACTCATACCGCAACCGTAACACAAGGGGGAGGAGGTCGATGGAGCCCCTCCTCTGGGATCTCGTTATGTTATGGCACAGCGAAAAAAAATTATATCGATCAGATAGCCCTAAGCATCCTCTACAAGATGAAACCATTTTTGTTGGTTATCAGGTAATATGACGTCAATGACGTCATTTGACCCGCTATCTTGGATCCGCCCTCTTGGTTTTCACCAGTTTTTAAAAAAGTCAAAAAAATAAGCCAGATTGCTTCTGAAATGTTCAAATTTGTGAATTTCTACAAATTGATGTAGAAAACTGTAAAAAAATACGGAATTATGTCAACAACAAAAAAGGTACATACACAAATGACAAACAGCTGCTGAAAGTTTCAGCCCCTTCGAGTAAATTGGTTTTCCAAAAATTTGAAAAAAACCTTTTGGGGGGTTCCCTCCCCCCCTTGTACGTCCGGGGTTTAATATGTGCGTATAATTGCGATGATCAATCGTGTCTTCATATCTTTTTCTGCAGTTCAAATATATGATATTTCCTTTATTAAATTTTTTGTGACATTAGTTATTGACGGCACAGGCTGTTTTCCAAAATTTGTATTCTCGTATTAATGCGAATGCAATTAAGGATGTGCAATTCGAGTGATCTTTGAAACTCCTCTCAAAATTGCACGAGCCGTATAGTTAAATATCACAAGTAGTGTAAATCTCTTTTTGTTTTTCGAGATTTCACAGGATAAACTATTTATTATATATTTTCCCTCGATATTTACAAAAAAGACGGAGTATAAAGTCGTTGGGCGTGCACATGACGCGAGAGTGGTTTGTTTACTTATCGCCAGGTGTCAACTACTACACTGTCATTTTCGTCGCATAATTTGCAAATAAAACTGATAAAACTACCAGCTATTGTAGAACATAACTTTTTAAGTAGTACGTTTCTTACCTTCAGAAGCATTGAGAATGTAACCCCCTGCTGATCATTTAACTGGGTGTTTTCGTTGATCAGCGTGTTGTCGTGCTTGTTAAGTTCACACGTTTTTTTGCCGTCCTTCTTGGAAGACACCTTGAAGTTTGTGGAACTGCACCATGCGTTTCTCAAACACGACTGGCCGCAAGACATCAAACTTGGAGACTCAAACCATTTGACAACGTGTCCCGTAAGCCGCTTATTTTCCCGCGTTATGAAGTACCCTAAATGAGATGTGGAATCTTCATCTGCGGCCAAAACCCAGCTGTATATGGTCCCTTGAAAGAGAAAAAATAACAAAGCGTGTTTTGCTTCCATTATAGACAAGAGTCAAAGGGATGGCGGATGCTGATCATATAACAGTATATTTTGGTGCTTATACGACGTTGTGATTGGCCATTTCAGTTTGATTAATATTCGGATCCCTTAACTACGCAAATAATTAATGAGCCAACGGGTGGGCTATTTATTATTCAGCCATGTTGTGTAACAACCTAGCATTACTGAAAAATATACATATTTATCTTTACTTGAATTTCCCGTCTATTGGTGGTTATGTAGAGAACTTTTTTTTTATTTTAAGGAAAACGACCAATTTTAATTTGTCTATTTGTCTTAATTAGCATTTTTGCCTACTTATTATTCAACTTGCTTTGTAATCATTCATTCAACTGAAGATGACAGAAGCTCTGTAGAAACATGTCTTGCAAACTTAAAAAATTGGTCGTTTTCCTTAAAATCTTTACATGTCTGCTGCTATCTAGACCTTTTTTTTATCTTTTTAACTTTTGTTTGTCTTAGCTTCACACACCATCAAATTATTACTAAGCATATGCCGACAGCCCCTTCCTACATGCAAAAATACTAAATGTGATATTTGACGTCAGTTCGACTTTCAGTCGCCAGTAATTAAATTCTTTGAATATTTCAACATTTATTGTTATGGCTTTTTATCTTCCACGGGTATGACGGTTTCGTAGAAATATCTCTGCATGGCTTGCTGATGTTGCAGGAAAATGCACTGTCTTCCGATTTGTGTTTCTTTAATCACAGTCAAGTAGAAGGACTAAGTTCAAAGTATTAGGCAAACTGCCAAATCAGTTTGAAGCAGGTGATCGACGGGCCGTAATGTAACGGCTTCTTCTTTAATTTCTAGAGCTATCTACACGCAAGTCAGAATTTTCATCTATCTCGCTCATTTATTAATCCCTATGAATCCTTCGCTTCTGACCAGATTTCAAATGGTCATTATATATCATCAGGAGCCATAATGGCTCCTGATGTCATTTATCAATGTCCTACGTACCTCCAGATGCCGGAAAGCTAATTTTTTTGCTACTGGTTTGTTGCTTGACTATTTTTCCAATAGAACGAAATTAATTAAACAATTATTTGCAGGCAAATTAGGAGCGTCTCTATGTCACATTGAATTGATATTGTGAATTATACCTAAGAAACAAAATGTACCAAGAAAGTCACACACGAAAACTAGTACATAGATGGGCATTATCAGAAAGCCAGAATGGCTCAGAGTCACTCGGTCTGCACATTATTTTTGAGTTATTTTATTTATTTATTTTTCAATTTTTTTAATTTTTAATTTTTTAATTTTATTTTGTTTGTCAAAAGAATTTCTGTTAGGAGTGGCGACGGCCTGTGTGTCGAACAAAGAATATATGTAGGTATGTCACACCAATCGGATTGCAGCTACTGTGATCAATAACCGATCAACGTGATGCTTATAAAAATGTGATGGCTCGTGTGCCAGAAGAGGATTTGCTTCCATTAGAGAGCGGCCATTTTGTTTACTTACCACAATTGCTGCTAATCTCGCAATCTGATTGGCTAATTTGCCGTTGTCGATAAGAGTTCAGACCACGCTGCTCGCGTCAATATGTTGCCCAATGCCTTTTTCAGCTCGCGCTCTGAAAAAAAAAACGTTTTCTTTGACGTTGATATTGTAGTAAAAAAAGACAAATCGAAATGTGGTTTAGCGTGGTCTGTACTCTTATCGACAACGATACGCGTCATCACTGTAATGAGCGCGTATCGTTGTCGATAAGAGTACAGACCACGCTAAACCACATTCGATTTGTTAATTTTCTAATAGTGGTACTGATACTCATACTGATACTCAAAATCTGCTTCCGGTTATGCTGAATTTTCTGAATATTTGATCGCATCGCACACCACACAGCAGTTAGTTAGGAATCTTTCAATTATTTTTATACTCAGCTCAGGTCTTCATGTAATGACTGAACGAAAAATAAACTAAATCAAAGTCATTTTTGAGCCCGAAACGAGACTGAACAGACACTTACTATTACTATTACTAATATCTACCTTCCGTTCCCTCGGAAACTAGCCAGCTGAACTATTTTTTAGTAATGAAGCTCTATCAGTTTCCTCGGAAGTTAGCCAGCTGAACCATATTTCAGTAATGAAATTTTATTGCTTTTTCATTCATGGGATAATTTTCCCTTACTATCGGTAACACCAATTTAGAACTTCAAATTAAGTATCTCACTTTCAATTAATTTCCCAAGTTTGTTCTATCTTAAGGTTATTCCCCTGAAATAAAACTGTCAATAGATTTTTGTTCAAACTTTGTCCAATGAATATTTATCATATGAGGACTTAAATTATAAAATAAAAAGGGGGGTGCTCATGCTCGTTAAGGAGCAGTGAGGCATTGAAAATGTCGCATTTTGGCGTTATATAATGCTTATTACAAGAATCCAAGTTACATTGTATTGTAAAATCTTTGTGAGCCCAGACTCATGAAAACACGCCTCAAAGTTTGATTTTGACGGACAGCTGAATCCTTGTTAAAATATTGGAATCAAATTGCTTGCCACGGCTATCAAACTGCAAAGTGGAAGAGACTACAGTGCAGCTGCTATTTTCCGTATTTCTTCAATTTTTCTGACGCAAAGTTAATGATTAGTTGATTAAAACGACTGAAAAAATGTTGGGATGACCAAGCTCGTTAGTGAGCTATAGCCATTTTTCAACTGACAGAGCTCAATATCAAGGCAAATCCGCCATGTTTTCAACGTGCGCGTGCACGAGCGCGCGCTAATGACGCCACAAATTATGCACAGTGAGGATGCGCAATGCAAATGTGACGAATCACCTTAATGTCAAGCTGTGAATTTTAATCTTAAACTCTAATTTTAATTTTGAAAACGTCGTAGCCTTGTTTAGCATTTGCTATCTTAATTAAAGTGCTTTCGGCTTGTATTGTATGATAGAAGTTGCATTGTCATGTTGCAAACACTTGACGTGTAAAGGATGATATGTAAGGAAGTGCGTTGTAAAGCTTATTCGATTACATTGATTACATCGACGATTACAACGTCGAGTACGCCGACGATTACGATTACATACCCGACTTAATCAAAACTATAACAAAATTCTCGAACGTGATTGGCTATCAGCAGCTCGATTTGAGCATTAATTGGACAGTGTACGTGTCATGCTCGTAATTGGACATTGTAATAGGACAGTGTACGTGTCATGCCTGTGTAACTGGACAGTACGCGTCATTTTGCAGGCGCTGTTGCGGTACACTTTGTTGAGTAAACTGCTGTGTTTTTCAGCATTCAAAACGACGTTTAATCCTTCAGCGATCAATCGATGGTTTGTTCGTTTCTCGAATTTTGTCATAGTTTTGATTAATTGGTAACAGGGCAACGTGTCGTCCAATTCGGTCAGTAATCATACTCGTGATCAACAAATCGGACTCCCGCTTCGCGAGTCGTCCGATTTTGTTAATCACTCGTATGATTACAGACCGAATTGGACTCCACTCAGTCCTATTACCATTATTTATCAGAGTGCAGAATAAACTACTGTTGGACCAAGTTTTATCTCTTCCTTGACGTCCGTAGTGAAGACCATTGAAGTAGATCCTTGTGTACCAGGAAATCGTGACGACTTTCCGTTCCCGCAAGCAAGTAGTGCTCTCCAGGGTTAGATTCCCCCAGTTGTCAGTTCAAGTGTCCGTTCAGAAATTAATAGTGTTTGCAGGAAAAACCTATCGTCACAACATGTAGAGGAGTATAAAAATTCCAGTCTTGAAGCAGTCACGAATAGTTTAATCTTAATCTTTCTCGGCGACAGTATTATAGCGTGGACAATGCGACTACGTAGCATGTTGTGATTTCAATGGTAATTTTCTATGTTTAAAATAAAACTCGCTTTTCCGAAGTTGACTGGACAGTTTAAAGTGTAGCTTTCACCTGCATCAGGTTGCCTTGGACATCTACTTTCATTTTTGTCTAAATTTGTTCGCTAAAACTTTTCGAAGTAGACTCGAATCGAAGTGTAGTAATGTGCTCGTAATTAAGTGATTGTAAGTGTCATGCAAATTTATCAGAGGGTGGCTTTATTCCGGTGAGGTTGACATCTGTGACAAATTTCACAACTGAGTGTTAATTAGGTTTATGTTAATCCGGTTAAACATGACAATCACGATGATCATGTACGGTGACTAATGAACAACTTTTCTTGTCTTTCACCAGGCATCTTCTTTGAACAGTCCTACTCGATTTCTGTTTCGTTGTTATTGTTGAACATTGTTGTTGCTGATGTCGTTGTCGTTATCGTTGTTAATTGTTGTTAGATTTTCGGTTTAAAGACACTTTTGTCAAGTTACGTGTAATACCTTTTACAGTTCCGATACAACCCCGGTTTTGTTCTCCATTTTTTTCGTAGATTTTCTGGCACCACAAAAATATCTACATAAGAAAGAAAAAAGGCAAAAAAAAAACAAAAAAAAACAGTGAATAACACTTTAAAATTATTCCCCGCCATTGCACGATATGCTGGCTATAGAATTAATTACCTCAGTTTGGCGCAAAATATCCACGAATACTTGATGGTAGACGTTTTTGTTTTTTTTCTTTCAGGAACAAATCATAACTAAGGAGAAATATCCGTTCATATTTTTAAACCAATGTAGGCTATTACGTTTATTAATCTTCAATCTTTAATCTTTAACAATGCAATCATAAAAAGCTTCCCGGAACAATTCTTTAAAAAGAACAATGTCCTCAAGCAGACTTTGCGTCTCTTCCATATTTATTAATTCTAATCCCACGAATAAAGAATGATCTATACGTGTGCAATATACCGTGAAAAAGAGTCTCCTTGAGAATAGATATTGAAGTCTTTCTGCAAAGAAACGAAACAGAACTTTTATAAATAAATGATTGCTACAGGGCAATGTTCTAGAGTACAGTTCGTGCTCTTCATCGTGTTTAACTCGCACCGTCACACGGTCGCGGTCCTCCCTCATCCGCTTACAAGATAGATCCAAGAGCTATTTTGTGTATCTGACATAAAATTATATTATGAGCAGGCCCTCTCTTTGGCCTCTTGAATGAAGCATGCAGCCTTTTTTCGATCGCACTACATCTCGCATTAACTAATAGGGTCGAATGCCGTTGTAGTTAGACGTTATCACGGTCCGTTTGTCTGTAAGATCGAAATTCTGTCCGCTGCGTCAGTCGTCAGTCACACGTCTTTTGTATGAACACTGAATACCATATGCATTCTCCAGGCCTTCTTTAAGGCCGTCCTTGCTGAAGCTCCTCGCAACCGAAATCTGGAATAATAAGGAACGAGCGCAGTCGATAAGCTTTCACTGATCAATACAGGTAATAACAATAAACATTCTACTAAGCAGTCGCCTAACAACTTAAATTTAACTGATATAAATCTAATATCGTTCTACCACGAATGCCGTTCTCTGATTGGCTACGCTACTCACTATCTATTCTGTTGTAGACAGTGAATAACCTACGGTGTGGCATGAAATTTTTGCGGGACTTTTATTTTGCGGAATGGCGATTTTTTTAGGTTTGCGGGAACAAATTTTTGCGGCTCGAATTGACTGAAATTTCCACTGAGAACTAATTTGCGGTTTCCTTTTCAAGCAGCAAAACATCAACAAAGATGGAAATGTAATATTTTCAACTTTTATTACTTTTTTAGGTGAATCAACAATCTACACCTCTCAGACATGTCAGTCAACGACAAGTTTGACGCGACCTTTTGACTGCTTTGAGCTCGTTTCTTGTGCCTCGGAGAATGGAAAAGTGATGAACGAGCTACCGTATTTGTTCAGCTCACACGTTCCTTTGCCGTGCTTCTTGGAAGACACCTTGAAGTTCGTGGAACTGCACCATGCGTTTCTCAAACACGACCGGCTGCAAGACATCAAACTTGGAGACAAGACGTCTCCGCATGGCTTGCTGATGTTGCAAGAAAAACGCAGCATCCTCTTCATTTGCGTGTTATAAACACAATCAAGTAGTAGGACTAAATTCAATGTATGAGGCAAACTGCCAAATCATTCTATGGCAGGTGACGGGCCGTAATAAATACTTTTTATTTAACTCACCCCCGAGTCCTAGAACTCTCTGACAACTCACCATTTTCATCTGCCTAGCTTATTTTTTTAATCCTTATGAATCTCTTTGCATCGGACTGGATTTCGTATGGCCGTTATGTCTTATTTACCAATGTTCTGCATACGTCCAGATACCAGAAAGCTAATTTTGCTCTAGCAGCTTGGTACTTGCCCATTTTTCAAATAGAAAGGAAAGATAGAAAGAAAGATTCTAGCTATTGCTCGTGCAGTTGTCAAACGTCTCTCTTCTTAGTAAAATTGTTGATGTGAGCAACATCCCTTAGTTTGTCGTCCAGAAATTTTCAAATTTGTGGTTATAGTATCTAAATGATATGCAAACACTTCATAGCTGACTTTGTTCAAGAGAAAAGTGCAAGTGTTAGCTCATTCCCCAGCCCCCGTAACCATGCTGAATTTTTATTTGGTCCGGAGGGAGTACTAAGTGCTCGCGCTGATTTCAACTATTTTCTCGCAATTAAAAACGGCATTCAAGCAAAAGTGGTCAATCTTGATGATTTCCCCCAAAAAAAAACTATCAAAGAACATTTTTGAGGAGCAATTAATTGGTCAAGTGACTTGGCGTTTCTATGGCAACCATGTTTTCTAAGAGTGCTTCAACCAAATTTGGTAATTTTTTAAAGTTCATATTTTTTGGGAATCAATTTTGGAGCTGGTCTGACTTTAAATTCTAAAACTCTTTAAATTCAAGATAGCGGATCCAAGATGGTGGACATTTGCAAATGTGTGACGTCATTCTGAGCAAAAGAAATAACAAGGTAAATACACGGTGGGAAAGCAGAACATTTAATCCTGATTAAAAGGTGACAAAGGTAGACGCGCTCAATTCTATAACACTTCCTCCTTATCCTCTAGTTTATCTTCCAATTCTTCGTCAAACAATTGCTCGATGATCTTTCTTTGAAAATTTCCTGCTCTTGATCTTCTGATGTCGGCGTGTTGCTTCCGTCCGTCTTACCACGACAACGGCGTCGGCGACGACGTGTTCGCTAGGCATTGCTGAAAAACAGACAAACAAACAAACTAGTAAATAAATTCGTGTATAATTTTGGTTAGAAATCTTATGAGTTTGATTTTAAGATTGAGAAGCATCATTTTCATAGCTGTAAATAAGCAGCTCAAAGGCTTCACAATTATGATTCTTGTGGCTCCTGCCGGACTAACTGAGAGATTGTCCCTAAAAATTCTTAGATTTTCTCAATTCTTGGTCGACGATATTGTTATTCCACCTGCAAAAGAGTATCAATGGTTTTAAAGCCGTCACGAATAGATTAATTTATTTAAATTACTCTCTCAGTGACACTACTGTAGCGTGAAAGATGCGCGTACGCAGCTTTTTGTGGTTTCAAGAATAATTTTCGATGTTCAAAAGATTTCAAAACAAAATTCTCTATGAAAACATTACCAGGCAGTTTAAAGTGTAGCTTTCAAATGCCTCCGGTTCCTTCGGATGTTTACTGAATCTTCGTACTTTCAGTTTTGCCTAACTTGAATTTGTTGGCCAATGCTTTTGATGAAATGATTGTGAGATTAAGTTTCATGCATCTGTAGCGGGATTTCTTTGATATTTTTAGATGGCTTTGCGAAGTCTCTTCGGCGAGATCCACACCTATGAAAATTTATGCTTTATGTTATGTTTTTGTCCATCAGTCAATACGATAATCATGTACGGTGATTTTTAAACAAGGAGATGATTAAAACAGAAGCTGAAACTTAAGAATCACGAATTGCGCAGATGGCTATCACCAAATCACTACCTGTTGAAAATGATGTCGTTAAATTCAGGCATTATAAACAAACATATAAGCCTGAATTTTCATAACAAGCACTCAGGTGAAAGGGCTGCGCTATCCCTAAGCTACTAGTTAGCTATCGTGGAATCTTTGCAACAAAAGTCACCATGCTACAAAAGAATTGACTCCAAACATTTCAGTAGAGGTTAGTAATTGTGAAGTTTTTAGCTCTTTGGTCGTAATGCTTCTGTACATTTCTGGATGCCAAAAGTGATGCATTCTTTGAAATTTTAAATTTTTTGAAGAACCACCAGACCAAAAGTATTTGATATAACGGGTACAAATGTCTTGGGAGCGTTTAAAAAATCTTGCCATGCCCTTTTTGCCTGAGCAGAACCTGGGGCGCTTATGTTATGAGTCAAATATAGATTCTGCTATTGTCACGGG
>Ga0126338_10000408_pt1 | contig 22611 bp, 10 predicted proteins | sample OrbCmetagenome_2_FD_92529 | JGI IMG/M metagenome (GOLD analysis project Ga0126338, IMG submission 92529) | Coral microbial communities from Petempiche,Puerto Morelos, Mexico - Orbicella C C metagenome | ecosystem: Host-associated > Invertebrates > Cnidaria > Coral | place: Petempiche,Puerto... | reverse complement strand
TTTTTTTTTTTTTTTTTTTTTTTTTTTACATTTCTGACATAACTATACTAATTCATCATCTTAGTGGTAAAAGTATCAGAAAAAAATCAGTGTTTGAAAATTTTCCCGCGAATGTCCCTAAGTTGCCTTATTTGGGAGGCATATTGAAGTGTTGCAACATTATGACTATATAGGGATACGTCATCGTATCTGGCCTTAGTTGTAGGGTTTTACACATTATGACAGCATTACTTCGAGCATAAAAGTGAGGCAAAAGAATCAAGCAGTATGTCGGAATTGTAGTATTAACCAAGTACTGGCTGCGGGTTGGGGGCCTTCAGCAGGCCTGGTCACTTGGCTTTACAGTGCACACAGCACATGCCTCTGATACATCAGAGCGATTTTCTTCATAACTAGCGTGAACTCGTCTCGCAATAACCGAGCTAGAATGGAGGATTACATGAAGGCGTCGTTCATGCTTCAGAATAACAACATCAAGGGTAAATATTAGGCTTTTCATGTGAGAATAATGGAGCATAATAGGGATGCCTTTCAAGCATTATGGTGAGATTTTTGGGCATCAAGCGCATAATAGTGAAAAAAGTGAACATAATGTATAAAACCGTACTTAGTTAGTCCTATCCCGTGCTACAAAAAAGAACCGGGTACGACACATTTTGAGATCTACATACAAGTAGCGCATGCTAAGAGAGAGATTCAACGTAGACATGGTCGAGTTTATTTGATATTTACAAGAGTTATATGATACTGTTATAACAGACAGCCGATCAATTGTTAATGAACAAAATTCACCTAAACATTATGCTCCCGACAAAGAAGCAACGATTAGTAGAAATTTACGATGGCAAGACATTTCAGACGAGGAGAATTATGCTGACACTAACGAAATTCACAGAAGGGTAAATTCCTGTACATAATTACATTCCGTTTGCAACATGGCGCTAATTTAAAACTAATACGGGTGTATAGGACGCGGTCTTCGTGCACGCTTTGCTTAAAAAATTCGAACAAAATACCTTTGAAAAAGAACCAAACTGGAAAAATCTTGTGCACCCAATGACATTTTAAGCTCACTGGACCCCGCCTCCAAACTGCGGAATTTTAGACGAGGCCTCATATGGCCTTCTTAAATATTCTCCCTGGGCAAAATTATTTACTGCGATTAACTCAACTTAGAGCACTAATACAAACAGAATCAAGCCAAAGTTGTCCACGAACCACAAATTCAAGTAAGCTTACCGATTGGGGTAAACCTACTGAGGGGCAATCAGTCTGTGATGTATGAAAATTTAACTGTATTTTACTACGTCAAATTCAGCAACTTCCAACGCTGTGTTCGCAGGAAGCAGTGAGACCTCATACGTCACGAAGAAACACAAGTCTCGCGTTCCCAGGGTCTGAATGAATTGTCCCAATGTTCTTGTTCTCTTATCGTGAATGGAGATTTGTTACTTTCTGTTTATTCAATGTTAGGGTGGTAGACATAGAGGGGGTTCTCTACAAGCACTAATTAGTGTGAAACTATTACCCACGTACGGAGTTGAATAAGCAGCGCCTTCAATTTTTCGCTAATTGCAATACGTGCCCGCCTATCGGCAAATCGATTTACGAACTGGCCTTCAGCGACAGCAGCAACTACTGAATTCTATTTTGTGTTAAAGGTTATTCCTACATTCCTTGCTTACACATGACCATGATATTTCGTGATGAAGTTGCTTAAGCCCGTCAATCGAATACGAAACCACCGAAGGGCAAAGCAAAAAGATCACGAGAGAATCAGGCACGCTCATGTGCAAAGAAAAATCACATTTTCCCGACGGTTCAACGTACTCTCGACCAACAAGCGAGACTTTCCCTGGGGAAAACTTCAATTCCCGCCAGGGAGAGTCAACACGAACTGTTTTTAGCCCTAACGCGAATTCACCACTGTTTTATCCTACACTAGCCTGTTCTACGTGGAGGGGGTTTTCATAACGTAATCACTAAGAGACGAGATGGGATCCGAAGTTGAGGTGGGCGTGGTCATTCTGGTGACAGCGGGACTGGTAGTGTTAGTGGAATCCTTAGGTGAACCTGCGGGCTGAGGGCCTCCTCCTCCCTGCGGATTCTCCTCGCCGCTGGCCTGAGCCTGCTGTCCACACACGTGATGATGATTTTCCCAATCTTTGTGCTGGCAAAACGGACCGCAGTACCGCGCCACGTTGCAGCCGCTACATGTTTCAGTGGCCTTTCGACCGCAATTCCAACAACTCTACGGGAAGAACAACGAATATCCCCATAAGCATCAATCTCGTTTCCAGAGGCCGCGACCCTTTAGGTCAGCACCAAGAATCGAGACCTCTAGGCGAAATCGGAAGAGTCACAGCGGTTACTCTCTCTACGCATGTTCAAAAACCATTTATTTTGAACCTGAACGCATGCGCACGATCAAACTGGAACCAGGATTTTCTAGTTTCGATTTGCCAAATTGTCCAGATCGAAACAAAGGGTATATTAGACGTCTGCATGCAGGCTAAAGTAACACAAACTTAGCTGCCTTGCATAATTTCGAGTTGTCGCCGCAATAGAGTAGTTAAGAATGACGTTTCTGTAAACTACCTACTAATTTGCTCCAGAAGCATCGAACTGTCAAGGCAATCTCGAGGGTACTAGATCTCAACTTGCTAGCGAAATAAACGGTATCAATGACTGAGTTTATAAAACGGAATAACTGCAAAATGTGCCCTACCTCGCTTGAGTCACTCTGATGATTTGACATAGCTAAAGTATCTTCAGTGGCCTGCCGGCGGGCCTCTAAGACAGCTTTCTCCATTTTGCCATGCGCGCTAGCTACCGCCTCATTGGCTTTCTCCTCGGCCGCACGAACTGCCTTCTGTAGTTCCACCACTGCTTGTCTCTTCACGTCACTCACAGCTTCCTCCGCTCGACGTTTTACTTCTGCTACGCGTTCTTCCGTCTGTTTGAGCGTTTTCGCCATTAGTTCCCCTGAAACAACATGAACGAGGGACTATTTTAGGTCATGTTTTTAATTGAAAAACGAAATAAGTATTGGATTGATTCAACAAAAAAACATGTTCAAATATTACAGGAGAGTACAGATGATCACAAAAAGCCAAAACATGAATTCTGTCGGGCAGATAGAAATCGTTTCTTGTGAAACCTTGGATCAGCATTGTAAGGATTCGTTAACTGCAAGATTAAAGAGGTAAAATTATGGTACCCGTGATTGCGCATGTAGAATGCCATGCGCTGCCCCGATCACTTAGGAGATATGCTACACATACCTGCTCTCCTCTTCACTTCCGCTTCCGTTTCTTCGGCTGTTTTTCGTGCCCAGGCCAAGAGCTCTTCCCGGTCCTGACCGCAGCGTTGTTGAAGGACTGACACGGCCCGCTTGGTCTTGTCAACCATTCCAATTATGCACTGCAGCATCTGAAAACCACACAAGATTATTAAAAACAATGCAGAGGATTCAGACTGGGTTGCATATCTGACAGAGCAGTTATTTGAGACGTCACGCAATAAAGGAGACGAGGATTGCGTGACGATCCAAATCAAAGGTAACAGAGTTAGGCTGTGGAATGGGCCATAGATCGTTTGCAAATGACATCATCGCCGCCATAGCATGTTGGATGACCATTAGAGCGGTTTTCAATTGAGCGTCGTAAAACCAAAACCAAAACCAATTACTTACCAATTAGATCTCTCAGCTAATCTCAAACTGAGGTAAAACCAAAACCAAAACCAAAACCACAGTAATTGTCTAATTACTTTCGACACTCAACGGAAAACCGCTCTAACAAAACATTCTAATTAGCGTTATTTTTTCCTGTCATACAACATGGCCACTAAGGTCTTTTTCATTTGAATCTCTCAGTAATGGTTGTAACCCACTTATAGAGGAAGGATTTGGTAGCATTCTACTATCAACTTGTACACGTAAAAATGTTTATACTGTCAACTGATCGGATGTCCTCTCTGCATACAGCTGTACCTAGATATTGTGCTGCATTGCATCAAACCTGTTGCATACATGAAGATGCGCAAACAGCAGCAATTTAGAGTTAAGTACAGTGACCATTCAGAACTGAACGTGTATTTCAGTCAGGAATACTAGTGTGAAACAGTCCTCACAAAGTTGCCATAATTATCCGTGAGTTTGCAAGGACTTGTAAAACCAACTTGTTATGATGTCTTATATAGCTTCTTCTTGGGCCTCTGGCCATTTCCTACGGCTCTTCCTTTCTTCTCATTCGTGTATTTTCCCTTCACTGAATAAATAAACTTACCGTGTCTACATGTCTCCAATCATCCATTTCATGTTTGTTGTCTAACAGTGCCTCTGGCATTGTAGGTTCACCATCACGTGAGCTGCCTGCTGTGAAATAAGCAACAAAACTATAATACATAATGATGAAACTCTGACTTCTCTTTACCATGTTACAAAAAAATATGAGAAGGCAGGTCATGAAAAAAAAAACTTACAAAGTGCATTATTTGGCCTTTTTTTTCATTGCACCTGTGTGAATTACTATTATTAGTTTTATTATTACATGATAAATAACTATTATCTCAAAATAATCTTCAAGCACCATCCTTGATGGCTTTAAGCCCCCAAAAAAGGTATTTACTTCTTGCTGCATGTAAGAAATGTCTATTGATGTCTATGTTTCAAGCCAAATGATAACATCTGTACATGTAAATGTTCAAAAATCACATCTCTGAGAAACTCGTGTATGCAATGAACCTGTGTAGTTCTATCTGATCAGTAAAGAATTTTTTTTTGCCTCTCTTTCCCAGGCAAAACAAGTCTTCTTATTTTTTGGCTACATCATTTTAGGAATTATTGTCACCTCTTTGGTAACCTATCACGTGGCAGTTTCCTCCAATTTGAAGACATTTTGGACAAAGCAATAAATGACTTCAAAGTATATTGCATAGCTACATCTACATGCAGGTAAGAAGCCACTGAAAGTTTACCTCAGTGCACATGATGATAGCTCAGAATTATAACATACATATTACTACATGCAAAAATCACTCAAGTTTTGTTAAATATTACAGTACCTTGTGGCATTGTGATGTCTTCCATTCTTAACTGATTTGGTTTACTGAGGCCACTGTTATTGCCTGTAAGAAAAACAATCATTAGCTCAAAAAATGATAAAATGTAGTCAGTATGGCTGAGTGATCAGGGTCAACCATGAGGGGTATTGATGGTGTGCTAAACTTTCAAATCTAATTTACTAGCAAACAGAACATAATAATTATTTAAGAGGCTGTTTTAGACAGGTATTTATCCAGAACAGAGATTTTACAAACAACTTGTACACCGTTAACTAAAACCATTTTGCCATAAAAGCAATTTACAGCTTGCAAGCAAGAGGAATTACATAACTAAAAAATAACTATGGGATGTATGATGATGGGAGAAGGAAAAAGGTGCTGTAAGTTACACATAACACTGTACATTCTTTATACTGGTATACTTACTCAAACATGGTCTCTTCGGTATTGGCTTTCCTAACTCTGCCATCATTTGCTACAAAAGAAAGTCAAACATATCATTTAAAAATTGATGATCACATTGTATTTTAGAGTCAGATAGTGCTGCATGACAGTACAGGAGGAGAAATCTCAGTTTGAATCATTAGACAAGCTCCAGCAATGTTATAAATCTGTGTAAATCCAGCATTGTCCATAAGGGAAAGGAGATGGATGGTTTAAATATAATCAATCCTCATCCAACTTACCATGGCTAAGTCAGGAGGGGCCCCATTTTCTTTAGGTCTGTAAGAAATGACAAGATCATGTTACCCTTATTATTCTTACAATGTAACAGGGCTACAACTTAGTTAAATGGCTTGTTTGCTAGGTAGCCTACAGCTCTTCAACTCTATACTGTCATCATACAGTAGCACTTGAATTCAACACATTTCTGAGTATTAAACTTCTTAGTGCTGGCAAAATTAAATATCTCAGTGAATAGGACTAGATAACTTATAAAATTCAAATTATTGCACCTCATGCCTTCAGAAGAAGCCTTCCGTTTTCCATTCTCATTTATTTCTAAAGGATTCAGCTCCTCTGGATCCAAGGGTGTTGTATCACGTTCACTTAAAATGTCTTCATGCTGCCGCAGATATTGTGGAGGAGTCTGTTTTGCCATTTGTGCACACTGAAGCAGTTCTCTTTGTAACAATGGTAAGTTTGCCTAAAAATTAAATGACATAAACATGTTACTGTTCAATACTAATATGGATCTGATTGATAGCAACACTATCACTAAACTGATATTAACACAAAAATAATTTCGAAAACATTACTAGTAATCCTTCCTGGATGAAAAATCCTACACTAAACATTTAAAAACAAACAAAGCGTCTGATGATCACTAGCCCTCAACAAATGAATTTTTCTTGTGCCATAGTATACATATAAAGTGATCACTAGGTTTTAGACACTTGACTTTTGTGTTCCAGCCAAACCTAGGGTTCCTTCTCTTCGGTAGAAATTGCGATTAAATTACAACTTTACATGTAACTGCACAAACTAATAAATTGAGATGTTGTAGTGAAATCAAACTTCACACCATGTACAATTTCAAGCCACAAAACTGTAAGCACTCTCCCAAACAATCTGTTCTTGTTCATAATTTTACAGAAATCTTGTTTTTTACATGTAGATCAGAGTAGTATAGTATAAACACACAAAAATCACCAGGCAAATTGCAATGATAAATTTACCAACAGCCATTCATTAAGAAGGTTTTACATTTGTCACAATACACAAGGTAAACCTAGTATTAAATATAAGCCTGTGCAAATTACATGTACACTGTACATTGATCTGATTCGTAAAAGCTCTGGAAAACATACCTTCAGAAATGGGATAACAAATGGCCTAAGAGGAAAGTTGGTAGCTTCTTGTAGCTGAGCATGGAATTCTTCAATGGATATTGTTGAGTTCTGAAATAAGAAGAGACTAAAGCTTATACGAAAGTCTGCCAACTTGTATAGTACAAAAGTACCACCATCACATCATTATCTGGTTTATCTCTGTATAATGCTGACATCATTGCTTCCATTTTGCCTCATAGGCATACAACTTTGAGGGTCGTACAGGGGTATTCTCGTGATATGTGATTAGCTGATTTTATTTTCCGTGAAATGTGAATTTAGGAAATTATTCTTCGCAATCCGTGACCTGAAGGTTTTCCATGACCTATAAAGAACTTGAATTATTAATTGGTATTTCTGATTTCACCACCCTATTCTATGTTATTTTGAGATGCAAGTCCTCTGAATGGTTAGAGTCGTTTATCGAGAGTGACTTAGGTATACGATTTGCAATATGGACCCTTGATTTAGCTTTTTACAATTTTGCTTTCTTCAAACACTGTTTCTAGTGTAAGAGCAGATTACTAAAAAGAGTATCTTACTTGCTTATTTCCGTGATTTGGGAAAACAAAATTTTATATCCGTTATCCATGATCCTAAATTTCTTCCGTTCGTGAACCGTGCCAGAGACCCCCCCTGTACAACTCTCAACTTTGGTTTGGGAAGGCACCATGCTACATGTAGGTAGTAATTAACTCCAAACATTTTAAGAGCTCGTGAAACATAGGAAGTGGTGAAATATTTAGCTTCTTGGGGTGTAATATTCAAGGAGATATTGGCTTTCAAAAACTGCAAAATTTCTGCATGGCAAAAGTGATGATGAGCCCATATATTCCAACTATGAAAGTTTGACTTTTAATCCCAAATCACATAAAGGCTCAAATTTCAAGCCTTTTCAATGTCCAGAGTTGAACTTTTTGTAGATAAATGTACAGTCAGAGACTGGAGTATTTATGCTAATAAGGCAAATACTGTAAACATATCCCAATTGCGTTGAGCTAGTTAAAATAGCATTCTTGCTGAGGGCTTCTTTGAGGGCTTCTTTGAGACCACCCAGTATCAACATTTCTAAAACTACTTGAACTTGGAATGACCAGATTTCACAGCCCTTAACGTCTGGAGTTCCACTTCGTATACGTTGTATGTCTTGTTAGTAGTTAGTGGAAACCATTCAGATAAGCTACAAATTATATAATTCTGAAAACCCCAAGGAAAATTAATTTACATGTAAGACCTGACTTCTGAAACACGACAAGCCAACCCAAGCCCATGCACTGTGAAGCAAGAATTTTTTAAACAGTTAACACATACCACAAGATTCATCACAAGTCCTCTGACTCTTTCACCAATTTCTGGGGATATGTCTGAACCAAACTGTTGCAGTGTTGTCAGAAACCGTTTCAACTTGCTCAGCTGTCGTGCACCACAAGCTGGAGGCAGCTGCGTCACGCTGTTCCCAATACTACTTGGGGAAACTGGTCCTGTGGGACTGGTGTGAACACCATTGACAGCTGGTGAGGTGGAATTATTAGACAGTGACCTTACATCAGCCACCACTGGTACAGATGAAGGGTTTGCATTTGGGGATGACACTGGAGGTCCTTGAGGGGGATGAGCAGCTGGGTCTGTTGGTGAATCCGGCATGCTTGCCTCTCTTAAATCTGTAACATCAACAAACATCCTCTTAGTTTAAAATTACCATATGCTTTCTCTTTTGAAAGCATTAAAATCAAACCTCTGCTAACAAGAAACTCTCAAAGTACTGAACTTTCAGCTGCACTCAACAGCACATCAACGTCTTTATCCACTGTGTTGTCCCAGAAAATATCCACACTCTCCCTCACGAAGGTTGTTGGATTGGATTCCCCCTCCCCCAAACAACAACAACAACAACAACAAAAACCTACAGAAATTCCAGTTGAGCCTCATTCTTTTCTTCCAAAGTTTTGGCTTGAGACCCCCCACCCCTTCCATGGGGTGAGTATGGATAGTTTTTGGAACCCCAGAATAATCTTGAACATTTCTCCTCAGTACCCAAGAACATTTGTTTGCAGAAGGTTAGACCACAAGAACAGTATGGCTGCACATTTGTTTTGTTTTGTTTTGTTTTGTTTTTTAACTTCGTATGGTGAAATTTTACTGCAAGACAATGACAGTTTGACAGTTTATCAAAAGAATTACAGGCCAGCCTAAAATATAAAATAAACCATATGCTCTCTCCATACTTCACCAGAGGTTTTTTTTCTTTATTTAGTTGTAACATTATCTTCAAGGACAGAAACAATTAGTCGGGAGTCAAGAAAGTGAATTAAATAGTAACCTATAATACATGCAATTATATGTTTTGTTAAAAAGCATGCATATTTGCAAAAAAAATATGTCTTTCTGTGGAAGACCAGCATTAAAATTAATGTAAATCCTGAAGCCCAATACATGTGTATACATGTCACATTTAAAAAACTGATTCTTGGAATTAATGTTTCAATAAAACTGCATACAACTCAAATATCCAAAAAGTGGCAAAAATATATTGTGGTTCAATTTCAGCCTCAGTGCAATTTCATTTTTTCCTTTGGTTTATACTTATATCATCATTTGCAACTAAGTGTAAACGCACCTTAAAAAAACATGATCTAAACAGCTGTCAAACATTGCATGATTCTTCATTAATCATCTGAAGTTTGGTAGACCATAACGCAAACTCCCATGCCCAAAGTCCAACACAACTGGTATTTTGTTGCTGAGTTACCAAAAAAATGTACAGTCACTATATATGCTTCAAACTGGGATTCCCTTTATCTAGGGACCTCCTGGTTTGAAGTTTCATCCACACTTAGTGAGAACACGTTCATAATTTGATAAAGCAATACCAATATTGTGTTGGACTTTGGAGTCAAATGTTTACATAGCTGGTATGCCACCCTTCAAATTAATTATGACCAATCATGCAACGAATCATGCCCAATTAGATCGTGTTTTTTGTGACATGTTCACGATTAAATGCAAACGACAGCATCACACATTTCCATAGATAACAACAATGAGAAAGTTAATATTGAACCAAGAATAAAGTTGTACCACAACATTTAGACAAGCTACTGAACAATTCTGTTGGTTACATTTACACACAAAAGAAAAACACTTGGAAAGTTCAAATCGCCTTATCACTTTCAAATCAAAATAAATAGCAAAATAAATATTGTGCGTTAGAATATCTGAACTTTGGTGAATATTGTCTTTGAGTTTCTAGTTATATTCTGCCAGACAGACACAAGTCTGGTTAACCCAAACAATCTAGAAAAGAACAGTTTTACAAAGAGTAGAAAACAAACAGGCTGGAAATTAAAAAAGTGTTGATTATCACATGTAGATTAAGGTATACAATTGGTGCAGATTGTCTGATTGATAGACCTTATTCATCAAACTGAACCACCTGTATTATCCCCAACTATCACATAATTAACCAAACAAAGAGAAAGAGCAGAGATTTATATACACATGCACATGTATCAGCCACAAAATTCCCAGGATTGAACCTAAGTGATTGTATTTTTAGAATGGTGTTCAAATAGAAATTCTAAGAAAAAAATAAAGTCATCCTGAAGAATGCAAAATTAGCTCATCTTTTAAATCACGTTTGATTTCAAGTATTCATGACAATTTATCAATTTCAACATCATAAACTATAATTCCAACTCTATGAATTACAAGTTGCAACAAATCTATGCCTAATTTTGTACACTCATTACAGTGTAGCTGATATGCTGTGTTTCTTTACCAGATGCATCAATACATATTATACAATATATTTAAAAAGCTTTACAATATTGTCCTGGCATGAATGATAAAAAAAAGACAATAACTTCCATGTATGAAATCAAAAATCAAAAATGTGTTATGTAACAACTGGTCACATGCATTAATAACTGCTGAGAATGCCAGACACAATTTGATTTAGACAATGATTGACATTTCACTTAACCCATGGTCGCTGACCAGAAAACTAAGCATCTTCCATTAAAATTAAGCTGGCTGAAATGTTGTTGTCATAATATTTATCATTGACTACAAATTTCTGCGCACAAAACAATAGTCTTGCTTGACTGAACATCATAAATTCAAAAGAGTATATTGGCATGGTCTCTCATTCATAAATAAGTTTTAGAGAAAATAGGTTTCCGAAATCTTATTTGCATACAGAGATAAAATATCCGGACAAACCCTAACTACTCTACAACAGCAACCCTCTTGTACATACACAAAAACATCGTTAAATAATAGGAATAATACTAGTTTTCAATTTACATTTATAAAATTACCGCCACTAGATTTGATCGAGTGGCTCGCCTTGTTTGTCGAATACAATCCAATCCAACAACACACTTCCACCCGAAGTTATTTTTTTACTAAGCATCGCTCTACCTTGAACAAATTTCGCCACAAAAGATCCTGTGAATAAATAAGTCACGAAAATGATTTATTTTCACAAGCAAAGAAGAAAGATTGTTCTAATCTCCATAGATGACCTAGAAAATACGCATCACTGTCATCATGGGTTTCTAATGACATTACGAAAATGCAAAAGATTCATTGAGAAACATACTGAAACGGTACGAGTTTAACTTAGAGTATACACATGTTACTACTTATGGCGAAAGAAACAGTGTGTCACCCTGCAACTAGTACATCGCTACCTTATTCCACAAAAAGAAACATGTGTTTTAGGATCGAATCGTTTAACTTTTCACCCAAGAATCGAAGGATTCCTGCCTCGTAACAAACAAACCTACAGAGAGAGCGCGAAATAGAAAGCTAAACCTTGGGATATCATATTCTAATTCACCAAAGAAAGAGATTTAATAACTCGACATGTTCGCTAACTACCCTTTGCGAAAATGAAGCGTACGTATAAAAAATCAGGACTTGCAATTCTACCTGACAAAACCGCCAAAGTCTCTAAGACATACCTCGCGTTTAAAATTAGCATTCTGAGTCTTTGTAACAAATTTTGGTAACGCTGGGTCGTTCCTCTCGCCAAAAACATAAATAAATAAAAGCTCATGGCTCCGTCTAAACAGCGCAAGCATTGAAAGACATTTGATTTTGCATCTCAACGAACTCAACGTCTAAGATGGTCTTACAAAGTCAAGATCCTTTCAAAACAAATCCTCAAATCTAAGAAAGATAACCAAGCGTATTCCGGAGTCCTTCTGGTAATCCATCGCTAAACAAAACAATAGACAGCGAAGCAAGATCCGACGCCATAAAAGAAATTCGTCAACAGTGACTACATTACTCAAGGTGGCGCTTTGAAAATTTCACGAACGGCAACACAAACGATTCCGAGAAACCACAACTTCAATGAATGCAGTCCACTGCTATGGAATATGAGCAATATATAGGAAAATACCTGAAGTAACAGCCGGCATAACCAAGTCTTTGCTACGCCAGAAAGGGCCTTTAGTTTGACTCCCATCGAGTAACACAGCCACCGGTGAAGCAATTAATTAGTGACGTCATGGAGTGGGTCACGTGAACCGGGTGTTATGAATAAATGAATGTAAAGCTGACGTATAAAATATCAGAGGATATTTTTAAGTATTGTTTATCATATTTCTTTAGCGCGTACCTTACGGTCTATTGAACTGTGGAAAAAATAAACTAAGTATGTGAAATTTCAGTCGAAAGCGCTGCCTATTCCAAACTGGAAAGGCCTTTTCGTGGGAAAGATATTATTCATTGCAAAAATATCACCAAATGTCTTGCTTAATATTTAACTAGCTGTCACCAACACAAAAGTAATTTCAATTTTCATTTTCTTGTTTGAAAAGCAAAAACACAAATTGATATCGACTCCGTGCGGAAGCAGCTTCATTTTTATTGCAATATTTTTTGCTCGGTAATGAAAAAGGCACAGAAAAATGCGATCCCAAGTGAATCTGCATAGAAAACCGAAAATGTGTTCTGTCGCTCGATTCTCCGAGATTTTCCCAGCCGCCTTCCAAACACAATATGCAATATTTGCGAGGAGATAACACTCCTTATCAACTATCAGGTGGTATAAAGCGACTGTAAACAGCTGTGCATACGGGAATTTAGCGACTCGATACCAGCAGGTGCACTCCCAGACCCTCGCACCATTGTTTGCGTTTCTAAATATGGTAATCAAGCGCCGTTGCTAAGAAATACTGAGAGCCTGGGTTCCAATGCAGATGCTACGACACCTTAGGACAGAGCAAGATTTCTTTTGTTGTAAAACATAAAATAAAGATTAAAAAAATTAAGAGATAATCTGTGATGTCGAGGATTAGCTACTTTTAACACGGTGAAAAACCAAAGAGATTTCGTTATCCGCCTCATGTTTTACAGAACTAAAGAAACCATATGCTTTAAAAGCTTTTCAGTTGCTAAAGTAATAAATAATTAAGCTCAGATTCATTAAAATAGATCTCTCGCACACGTGCCCCCGTAAGGAATAATTATTTCGGCCGAATTCGAACTGCGTTTCCGTGTAACGTGATCCCTACTTGTGTGAAAAACAAAATGATCGCATGACTTTCAAAACACGAAAACGATCGCGAGTAAATGAAGTTCAAAAATGCAAAAACGAAAAACTGAAAAAATGGCCTGTTTAAATTGTTTTTGTCGTGTCTCTGATGAATTGAACAAGAGGAAAACGATAACCGGTAAAACCCGGCAATGCATGCTCGATTGTGATTGGTCGAATTCCGCACGTGCAAATTGTCTGATTGTTGGTGTAGTTATTGTATCGTGTGTACATCTGTTTCAGCCACTCACCGAGGGACATTAAAGAAAGCGAGCTGTTTTCTCCTGTCGAAACGTTCCACTGACAACTTATGTTTTATTTACACAAGTCTTTCTAAGTGGTGCTGGGGCGGCGAGCCGTTCAACAAGGCCAACTGTAGGCCGTAATTGCTTTCCCAGCGATGCGAAAAAATATATATTCCACAAATATATGACAGCGACGTGATATTTTACCTCCAATTTAAAACAAAAAAATCCCGGTTACTTGAAGAAATAAATAAATTCATAGGGTGAAACCGAAAATTGAACGAAATTTGAAATACTATATGTAATTTTTTTCACTATGATCCGGTAACCATCAGCGAAAATGAATTTCATAAAAATATATATTTACAAAATCGTGGGTGAGGTATAAATGCACGGGAAAAAAAATTCAATGGCAAATTCATTTAGGACAAAAAAAAAAAAGCTCATACCGTTGTATTTATGGTGATGCATTCCGCCGACGAATTTCATTGACCCTTCGGTGAATAGAAAAAAACAGCGGAAAAAAGGCCTTGTATTGAAGACTATGCGCGACTGTCTCGCCAACAAACCTCTGTTGCACGTAAAGGCGTAACGAATCGAGGAGTTTTCTCGCGGCGAATCACCACCTGCACATCCGGGACCTTCAGGCAGCTGTTGCAGCTGCTTCCACAAAGTGCATGTCATCATTAATTAACGAAAGCTCGGCATTTGACAGATATAATTCCGTGAATTATTTACATCTGCCTCCCTGGCATCAACGCGGAGCGCGAGCGAATTATACATTTAGACGATTCGGCTTGGAAATCGATGCAGCAAGCTTCGGCGGCAGCTCCGTGCGTCGTGGAGCTAGAACTCGATCTCAGCCAATGCAATTGTACGTTTTGATCTTACTATGCGCTTGCTATATCGCAGCAAATTCGAGAATTCGTTCTAGTCAGCGACAACTTCCACGCGAACGGTTGATTTCGTTGCACCTGTGGTGAGAGCTTTCCTTAAATGGAGAACGGCGATTTTCGCGGAGCACGGAGGTCACATCATTAACAAAGGGTCGCGCGCTATTTGCAAATACCATCTCTCTTCCTCTCTTCTATCAACTTACTTCGCTCTTTTATTCCACTTTAAACCTCATCACGTAAAACTGAAGGAAGTTTTGGACCCTCGAAAAGAACAAAAACTTATAAGAATGCAAATGATTTTCGTCCCTAGTTATATACGGAATAATAAACTGCATGAAAATGATTGGCAGGGCTCTATAGAAAACATCTGCTCTTTGATGCAGAACTTAAAGCCGAGAAAACCCATCAGTGTATGAAATACTTCGGTGGGGTGCCAATAACACAAAATTAATATTATTTTCTTACGTGCGTTGCTGAAAGTTATCTGTATTATCAACTTCCTACGCACTGTTTGATTCTTTAACGTGTACATCGTTTAGCCTTCACAAAGGTGTTGAAAATGTTCTCGCGAATTTTGCCTTTTAGTTTGTTCCCTATTTACCTCTCAAACGACTTAAGTTGTTGGTCCAAAAAAATAAGTGAATTATTTTTTGTTTTTAAAGAAGTGAAATGGCGCTCTGAGAGGCAAAGTCGCGTAGGCGCCAAAAAATGACAGGAAAAAAATTGAAATGAAAAACACAAAAACGTCAAACTTTCTTTTATTGGAATAAGCTGAAACTCAATAACAAAAGGTGGTCTCTCTTAAGTATTTTCAGTTTTCAGATGCCGGAATTAAAGAGCACCCTTAAACAAATACTGCCATTTCATTGTCAACGTGTAGTCAATTCCCCTTCGACAATTCGGAGCCTCAATTAAATTGGGCGAGTTTTCTCACTTTTCTTCTTTGTTTCCGCATACATGAATTTAATAATGCTGATAAGGCTCAATCCGTAGTTGAATATATAATTTAACTGAGGCAAGGTGTTTTTGTACTACTTGTTTTTGCTTTTGTCATTTTGAAGGTCTACTTTTGATAAAAAAAAAAAATCCTGGCAGCAGCAATTGAAGGTTTCTGTCAGCTGGCAAAATTTCAATACGCTCGACACATTATGTACTTGACATTTCCGAGTTATTGCGATCGACAACCAAAAGTCGCTACCTTTCCTAACAGAAATGTTAATTTGCATTTTAGTTCCTGACCTAATGCCTGCCACGGATTTTGTGTTGAAAATAAAAACTGATGGAACATAAAACTCTTCTATATTCGTAATTCTTGGAGCTGAATTAATCGCGAATCGACGTACACAAAGAGCAAACATAAAGTAAAAAAAGTGCGATATTTTGCGATTTAATTTTACCAACTTTACAGTCTTTTGATTCCGTTAACGATCTCCATAAAGATATTTTTCAACCGAACAAGGAAACTGTTATTATGGAGATGAAATTTACGGAAAGCATTTGTCCCGACGTTGTTTTAAACAGAAAGATATGTATCACACTTCAAAATTAGTGACATTAGTTAGTACCATAAAAAAGCAACAGTATATTTCAATACAAAGTTAAACATAAATGCTACATTAAAAAGAAGGTTGACGAAGAAGAAGCGTATTGGAAAGATTGTTTTTGGCTGATTGAGTTGTCAAAGTGCTTTTCTCTTCTGAGCCGGTTATCTCGCTACGGTAATTTCAGCTGTTGGCTTTGGTTATCTTACTGCTTGAAAAAGTGAAAAAATTGCCTCCAAAATCCAGTGGATTGCTGGTTAGATTTCTTCTGAGAAAGAAATTTATAGTAAATCGAAAATTTGGTTGCCATGAAAATTGCATCGTTTCTTTTAATTTGCATAATTCAATAAAGCCCTTAAAATTAGACCATTAAACCCACTGCTTTTTGGAGCCGGATTCTTCTCTATTTCTAAGGAAAATAAAAAATAACAGGATATCATATAGGTAGTCTAATGAGCCCTTTGATTTTGTATGCAAAAAAAGAAAAAAACTCGCGAGCAGAGACGGAATGTTTATTCTTGAAAGTTTGATTAGGTGCATTTAGCTATGACATACATGGTCTGTGGTGCCAATCATTCGTTATTGTGTTAGAGTTCTGGTGAGATGACCACTGCGTAACAACTAAGAGGCGTGCTGTCATATCACACATTCTTTGAAAGCTAATTCAAAATTCGCAAACTCTATGGGCCGACATAAAATTTATAGTCGTGCAGGGCACGCTGTTTATGCTGTAATCCGCTAGGTCAGTCTTGCTAGCTGTACGAAACACTTCAGTGCTAACCAAACGCGCGCAACATTTCAATGTAACATATTGCACGATTGGTACGCACGTTTGGCCGTTCTGTTAAATGATGTTGCCGGGATTGTCAACAGGGTAGCCAAACATGTGCAACATGTTCACGTGCATAACCGTCTCGCAATATGTTGCGTTGAAATGTTGCACCTTTATTGCCGGGCTTTTAGACAAGACTAATCACATTAGGATGGAGGCGAGAACTATCAAGCTATTAAGTTTTCCTCACCATCCAGCACCGACACTTCAGGACCTTCAGATAACTGTAAAAGTCCTCGTAACCAGGTCGTTACCACCTCTCCTGTCGCCGACCTGCGGGTTTTTACTCTTTAGTCAATTTTCAATTATTAACAAATGGTAATTTCTGGCGCTTTGGACTCTCCATTTTTTCCAAAATTTTAACCTGATAAAATCTGTTATTTTGTTTTTGTGATCTTTAGCTTTGATTCAATCATTCCAGTCTGTAATCTAACTAAATTAACTTTTCACACTCAACAGCAAACAAAGCTACCTCCTGTTTTAGAATACTGACATTTCAAAAATACCCTGCGTAGCAGGCGTATAAAGGGGAGGGGGTGGGGAGGAGGAGAGAATTCGGGGGGAAAAACGGAGGATTTCTCTTCCTCCTCCCCCACCCCCTCCCCTTTATACGCCTGCTACGCAGCGTATTTTAAAAAAGTCGTGTACAGTATTCGATTACATCTGATCGTTAGCTAAGATCAATTTCGTAATTTACTTTTCTAATATTTTTGATAGCTTTAGTAAAATATTGACATAAGTAATCAGGACTAGTTCTAAAGGTGATCAAAAACCGAGAAAATGTCGCGGAAATATCATGAGAGCGAACCCTGATACACAATGCAAACTTGTGGCCAGGACACACTACACCCTTGCAAGGCCCGGGCATACGGTGCAACATTTGGTGCGATATTTCACACAACACTTTTCACTCGTGTATCCAGTCATTCGAAGCTGTTGCGCGCAATATCGCAGACGTATAACGAGTCTCCGCAACATTACACTGATGCAGTTATGGATACACAATTGATTCATTGCGAGCTTCGAGTTCCATGTGTGTCTTCCATGTTGGCAACATTGCTACCACAACTATCAACAGTTTCCTAGTTCTGAATAACAAGATATTATTTCCAACGTTTACAAAGTTTGTCGACCTGAAGCGGAGTATTTATCAGACGATTTTTAATTCTCTTTTTCTGTACAATAACTCGTGCACACCTGTGGCAGATAGAAGGGTGAAGTGAGCTGGCACTTGTGATTCCACCAAGTCATTAGATCTCAAGTTTATGCACAAAACAATTTTAACTAAGTTTGAGTAAAACAATGTAAAACATTTAAAACAAATTTTGTCGGCGTGTTGATAGATTTGTTACTTTGTTTAGATTCTGAAGCAACTGTAGATATTTTTGTAAATACTTTGGTACCTGGTTATCTGACTTAAATGTTTCTTCGAAGAAGCTCACGGGGGAAAAAATTCTCTAGCGCACGGTTTCGTTCACTGCGAATTTCACAATACCAAGATTAAGAAATATCTTAGCATCTTGAGATGAAGTAAAGTTTTGTATGAGATCTCAAACAATTTGCACTGACACGTGTTACATTGTTCACATGCCTATTTGGACAACTGTTGAAAAGTTCTTTCGATTCCGAAATCTAACTGAAATACTGTTTTTGATTGTTATTTTAAATTTCTAAATGGAAAACAAGGAATTATGATTGATAAGATACCTGTTATATTTTACAGCGAAGAAGTAAATAGGACAAAAGGTCTCTGACACCTGTCAAGAACACGTGCAAAATAACTCAGAACAAAACAAAATTGAAACAAAAGTTGGAGAAAGTTTTCAAAACCTGACTGCCTCTATAAACAAAATTTTCCGTTTTCCAAAACTGATCAGTGAGTTGAATTTGGCATTTTAGCAGATTTGAACATGCAATCTCAATATTTTAAAAGCTTCAAAGGTCTGCACGAGTTTTAAAACTTCAAACGGCCTCGGACAAAGTTGTTTCACCGACTAACTTCCGCATTAAAAGGCAATTTATAACAAGTTATCAAGTTAATGCAAGTTGTGACAAAGTAAACATCAATTAAATTACGCCACCACTTGACCTAATCAAAATAATAAATGTCTGAAACAATCGCCTATAATTTTATCTTTACTGCTACCATTAATTTTAAGTAAAACAAAGCCATCGGCCAATCAGGTTTATAACTGATTGAAATACAGTACATGTACTTGGCAAAGTGAAAAACGAAAAAAAAACAGAAGTATATCCTAATAGGTAATCTCCGTCTAAAATTTAAGTCTTTTGAGCAATAAGATTAAAACAAAATGTGTTCTGATTCAGCTAGCAAGTGATTGTCGTTAATTGTCGCATTAATTCATTCACGAAAGGACTGAAGGTTGTAGGTGATGATTCAAGACCTGTCGCTCGGTGCTACACGTGTGTATGTGTGCATTTGAATGGTTTCCACAGCCGATCTAAAACAACACCGATGCCGGCCGGCTACAAAAGTCTATGTGCATCTGCCCTTTCGGTCCACCAAAGCCAGCTTTCCCTGTAATAACACGGCTGAATAAAAGGGCTGGTATCACACGCGTTAAATCAATGCAGGTGGTTTCCTTTCTCCGCGTTTTGTTGTTTTAAACAAGGCTGCTGAGGCATGTAAATATTATTGTCAAGTCGGGAGTGATATGGGACTTATGTTTCGTCAGTCAGGTGTAACCCAGATGTTGTTTGTCCATTTTTGCCTCGCAACCTGTCAGTTTCTTGATGATTTTTTTAACAATGCAAGCCTGAATATCGCTGTTTCTAGAGGATGCGAGAAGCTCTATCAACGAAAAGAATCGCCCATTTAATATCGATCACACAGTCTTATTCTCAGCTATACTGAATAAATTCGAGTTTTCGTCCTGCAATGTATACTAGATTCAGAGAGTTTTTTGGACATTTTAATCGTTTAACTTTTGGAAGGAAAAATACCTCATTTTTGTCTTAATTTAGTTTTCTTGAAAATGTTTTGAAAGAAATGAAACGTTCAGTTAATTAAACAGCAGATCGAAGAGAGAGACTTATCAAAAATGACTGGTCTGGCCACACGCCTAGAAAAGTTGCCAGAAGCGGAACAAAATGATGTGTTTCTGGCTACCAGTGAAATTTACAGGGAGTGAATAAAGGATCTCAGATAGTTGAAAGTTATAACTGAAATCGTGTTTCGTAATCCGACAATCGATTTATTAAAATATCGTCTGTTCTGTTCTACTTTCGTAAAGTAACATTTTGAAGATTTCATTGTCGATTTTAAGGTCAGTTATTTCCTTCGTCACAAACAGTCGTGACTTACTTAGTCAATTTGCGGAAATTCTGAGTTTTCTCGACGATCTCAGAAGAGTTTATGAAAGCTACTGACGGGCCTGACGACTAACGAGGACGATGGGTATGCAAAAGTGAATTTCGCCATTGGAGCAAACCAGCATGATTTAAAGCTTTCCGTGACCTGTGTACCTTTCTCTCTTTTTCTTGTCGCCTTTTAGTTGCTTTTAACACATGCCAGTTTATTCTTCAAACGAGCGCTGTCTCTGACACTTGTTTTACACTACCTTTGTTATGATGACAGCAGGCAATTCAGTATTATAAAAGCAAAGCGCGCATTCCTGAGGTTTCCGAGGAGTTGCTATGAAACTCACACATGCAACAGGAGCAAAAGAAAAACAACTGATCCTAGCAGTTGTTCCTCAGTACTATCAGACGCAAATTTGTATACATTCCTACGAATTCGCGCCTCGCGTTTTTCAGATGAGTACGTTTTATGCGACGCTATACCTTGCGCGTATACCACGCGAGTATGTCAGTCGACATTTTTAGCCCAAAACCAAGCGCGGTTTCAGCCAAACACGTTATTTCCACGTGCCGAAAGCATGACCAGTCTGTAACACTTAGTACTAAGCGCTTGTCATCGTGTATGCCTTTAATCGGTTATCGTTAAGCTGTTAAATCTAGCAAATAAATCAGTAATAAACCCGAGTTACGAAATGCTGATTTTCTAACAAATATTGGTCAACTTCGATTGCGTTCCGCTTCTCGGAGTGGTTTCCAGTACAGTCGGTCATAAAACTGGTGCATGTTTATGTAGTCATGGAAGGTCATGTAACTCCTTAGCAAACCTTTAATATCGTACGTATGTTAACAGCTAAGTGGATGTTGTAGTCATAGCCGGTCTGTACTGCTATGCCGACACCAACAGCGCTACAAACAGATTTCCCGATCCAGTAACCCAAAGCAGTGAACAAAACGTGTTTTCCTCTTTAATTATCGCCACAAAATCATGCAAACAGATATTGAAAATTAAGACAAACGGAACGACAAGTCGAACAGCGCACACCTTTGAGTCGAACAGAACATAAGACATCAAAGTCTGTAATATTTCTTACATATAATTTGACTAGCCTTGCTGTATTTTAACATATCTGGCCTTTTAGCAGTCTTTTTTCCCTACGTCTGTACAGCAGTTTTAAAAGTATAAAAATCGACAGATATTGGAATGGGTTTTGCACAAGGGGGTGAATAATTATTGCCAACACCTGTGTTTATGTCAAGAATCGTCTGCACATGCGTGCGCACAAGTCGGCGTGACGACCCGTTTCCTAGTAAGTCAACAATTAAGCTGGTCTTTTACAATGACCACGCGGGGGAGAGGGGGGGCGAAAAGAGGCACGTGGGGGGAGGGGGAAGCAGACTTTTTTTTTTAGATCTATGAGTTTGGCCGTAACCGAATTTAGCGTTAACAAGTCTATCCGAAAACCATGCAATTCTAAGACCTTGCAATGGGCCGAGGTGTTTAAGAACGTCTTCGGATAAAGGTTGCCATCAAGAGCGTTCAGTTTCTCATTAGGACAGCAAAAATGCTTAGACAATTATCTGATAGGCAGCACATTTGCTGAAACAATTACTTGGATATTCTTTTTTGTCTGAAAATTTTTAGTCTAATTTTACAGTGAAAGGCACCGCTAAAGGTCTTTTTATTGTCAGTGCATTATTGATTTGAGGCATCTTTGCGACGTCCGACTGTTGTTTTTTCAAATTTTTCAAGCAATCATAGCGACAACAACCCAAGTTTAATTTCCCGGTGTATGACAGATTCTCATGGGAGCCGTAATGAAGTCTCACACCATTGGTGGATTAGAATTGGCGACACTTTGTTGAAGCAATCATGACGGCACAAGAGGGACAATTAATTTTCAAACCGACACTCTGCAAACAGAAATATTTGAAATAACTCACATATTATTATTGATTTTTCTTACACTGTAACATTCTAAAGGTAAATTTTTTTAAGCTTACTAGGAAACAACGCTTTCTGAAACAATATTCCTTAATTTCTTTGTTTATATTTTCTGTTCAGTGGTAGTCAATGACGTCGACGATAGTGTAAGTGATTCTCTTTTTTTTAGTTTGCTTCAGTCTTTTTTTTTTTTATCTTGGACCTTAATGTTTTTCACTCCCTTCTCCTAGGAGGGGGACGCTAAGTTATGCACAGATATTCAAATGCTAACAAAATTAACTGGATTTTCACCAGAAACCTCATTGTCATACAGTGCGCTTTTAAACAGAAATAATAATAATAACAATAATAATAATAATGATAATAATAATAATAATAATAATAATAA
>Ga0126338_10000405_pt1 | contig 22647 bp, 11 predicted proteins | sample OrbCmetagenome_2_FD_92529 | JGI IMG/M metagenome (GOLD analysis project Ga0126338, IMG submission 92529) | Coral microbial communities from Petempiche,Puerto Morelos, Mexico - Orbicella C C metagenome | ecosystem: Host-associated > Invertebrates > Cnidaria > Coral | place: Petempiche,Puerto... | reverse complement strand
TTAGGAAGTTTAAAGAGGGATTAAAAGGATAAAAAGGGGTTTGGAACACCACCAGACAGTTGATTGCCCCCAAAAGGGCACCCCGGGTTGGTGGGCAACTGTTTGGTGTACGTCTACCAATTTATAACTTCAAATTCTAATTTTAAAGCAACATCAAATCTTCAAAATTTCCTATTTCCATAAATTTTACTAATCCTTTGAGAAAAACTATTTATCCCCAAATATACCCAAAAATCACCAAAAAATTTACAAAACAGCCCAAAACGTGGCTATGTGAAATGAGCAGAGAGATTTTTCACTGCTTGAAACGTGAACGAGATATTTGCATTCAAACCATAATACCCAGCAAAAATATGGCCTTCATGTTAACCCCCGCCTTAACCCGGTAAGGTGAGGATTTTCGACGTGTTTTCTTTTATCGTTCTATTGACTGGAATGTGCATTAGTTTTAAAAGAAAGCTGAAGAACAGGTGTGAAACCTGTAACGTATAGATTTAACTTATCATGTCACTGGTATGTCAGGAGAATGAAGGACTTAATTATCTCAAGGAGCAAAATATGACCCGAAACAAATTCTCCCAAGGCAAATAATAGCAACTGTGTGACAGACAGCAGGAAGAATTCAGATGTTGATCAGATTTGAGACCGAAACGATTCAAATGACTATTCATTTGTAGTAAAGTAGTTATCAGGTTTACGGTGACGTCACTGTTCGATATCTGACTCAGCAAATAATAATTTCCCCAGCATGGTACGATAATCCTCCCAAATCTCCCCTCTCCTCCCCTCTTATAGCCTCTCGGGCTTGTCACGCAATGTTTTCCTAACTTTGGGGATGAAAGATTGCGTGACGTGTCCAAAGAATTGCCCGCGCAGGAGGTTTAGACTTGTAGAAACTTGACAGGCTGTATACACCCTGGGATACCTTGCGTCATTGACTAGCGGTCAATATAAGGCGGTGTCAAGTACTTGTTGACTGAGGAGGCGATACTGAACTGATCCGCACGCAATATTACCATCAAACACACACGGTATAGTCTGGCGCGAGATCTGTTGTCACGGGTAGAAACTTAGAAAGTGTCAAACTTGTGAAAGGATCGTTCCATTAATAGACAAGGTTATAGAGACTGAAATAAAACACGTTCTCGAATCAAGTACAAAATACATGAAGTTATCTCGAGCAAACAACAATCTTTAATTTAACGGATAAACGCACAGTCGATTGACAACAGTTCTGATCAAAGTTGCCTTTTAATTAAATTTTATGTTTACTTTGGAAAAGGGAAGGTTTAAAAAACACGTAGATCAACAAAGTATTTTTGTAGCTGGCTTAAAACTACTAATCCTGATGATGGGCTTAGAAAAGCGGACAAATTATGTCACCAATCACCGTTCATTTTTGATCCAGACAAGTTCAAAAGATCGCTTCAGAGTTTTAGATTTTACACAGAGCTAAGTAGCACATAGGGAAATTGTGTGGCCTGATTTTAAGTTTTCTAGGCATCAAGCAGAGAATTCTTGTTGCTTGATTCTCTGCCTTTGATTGCTGAGAGAGTTTGAGACAGGAGTCCATTATTTTGAGCTCCTACTTTAAGCTCAGTCACGGTATTTTGAGTTATTTTGTCCACGTACAAAGTTACCTTTAAATTGAAGGAAGCCTGAAAATAGTAGTTTACTAAGATAGAAAAAGACCAAAGAGATAATAACAAACCATAAAGGAACAAGGATGGTTAAGGATGGAGAAGGTTAACACGGATTACAAACGACAAACTTAAAAAATTAGGCTAAATTTTTCAAGATGCGGGAACCGTGACTTAGCTTCTGCTAAAGATCAGTTCCCCAATACTACTAGACTGCTCCGCACGAATTCGCCGTTACAAGATAATAGGATGTGTTCAGCTTTTCAATAGAAAAATTCCTTGATTTGTTTTCGTATTCTTTGCTGAGATGTGTTACTTTGAGTTTCGAGTAACAAAAATGAAGAACGCAAAACATACGTCGAGAGGTTGAAATGAATATCCAGGTGATAATTTAGCTTATGGACCCCTGTTATTTACCGTCTGCTTATTTACTGGGGACGCGGACACACAGGCGACACAGCGAAGGAAATACCACAACATCACAGAGATGCGACCAGTAGATAAGTGAGTAGATAACGCTAATACTTTAATACTGTATTACGGAGGTTAATATGGAAAAGTCATGTAAAGTGATGCACTGGAATTAGCAGGTGAAGAATTTGATGAGCTTGTTTGAAAAGGTTATCTGTAATTAGGAAGAGATATATTAAGTTAACTGGAACTTGTACAGTACCCCACCTGGGCTTAGTGTCAAAACAAGGCACCAATATATAGCTGTGTTTTCAGACCCAACGTGCAGCTCAAGAAGAATATTACAATGTTAGGCCTGAGTGTGTGTCTTCACGAACATCTTAAGTATGTGTTTTTCAGATTTGGAAACTGTTTCCAAAGTAAACATTACACATTAAGATACACTCCAGGATAGATGATGATAGATGAAGCTCCTCTTGCGTTGTCGAAAATTACTTTAAAGTGGAAAAAAACCTGTAAAATAGTCCACTAAACACAAAGGAAGTAAATCACAAACCAAAATCGAACATGGATGGTTTATTTAGATTTACTGAGCAACAATGAACTTGATAAATTTAGGCGAAATGGTTCAAAATGTGTCATCCTTAGTTAAATGCGTAGGCGGCTTTTCCTGCGAGGCAAAGCGCTCAAAACACGGTCTTTTTTTTTCCCTCGGCATTAAGACCGCCCGGTATGCAGGCTAAAGTAGACTGTTTTATTTGTGGAATAATGTCATATTTGTGAGGTCAAGAAAATATTTTACGCTTGCTTTCGCTTATCTGATAGAGATCATGCCCTAATTTATTTTTCTCGAACTCTCAAGAATTAGGAACTAGAAAAGAAATGTTCCTGTACTGTAGACTTGAGCGCACAGGGGTCGCCGGCATCTATTTTTGCGGATCAGAGTTGGCGCAGTGGTGAGAGCGCTTGCCTCTCACCAATGTGGCCCGTGTTCGATTCCAGCCCGATGCCATAAGTGGGTTGAGTTTGTTGTTGCTCCGAGTGTTTTTCTCCCGGTTCTCTGGTTTTCCTCCCTCCATAAAAACCAACATCTCCAATCTGATCAGGATAGAGGACCCACATTTAAACTAAGGTGGCTGATGTGCTTTCCTCTCTAAATATTGTAATTTTTTTTTTTTTTTTAACATGACTTCCAGACTGAGCGTCATAGGTTTGGTATCGTAAAATAACGTAACATTCAACAATATGGCAAGGATGGAATTAATAGACTGCAGTCTGGACAAACTGTTTGAAATGTGAGTTTGACTCCGATTACTTGCACATTTTTTCAAAGATCTTAAAGCAAGTTTCTTTCAAGAGATAACTTGCTTTCCTTTTTCAAGAATTCATAAACTGAATTCTCATTCCATAAGTTAGGCAATCGATTCCTTCACTGGTTTAAGTTGTAAATCAGTACTTGAAGAATCCTTGTAGTCACACAGAGAACCAGCTTCAACTGTAGGACCCTGTGGGGAAACCTTGACCGCAATAGTCTGTGGTGTTGTGTACGGAAGGCTTGAGTAGATGTTGGTCAGTTTAAAACGCAGCGATTTCAGTCGGAAAACTCAAAGTTTAACTCATGGGAAAAGAAAGAACTGAACAATCATTGTCAACAATCATTTGTGTGATTTCACTACGATGATAATCAATTCGATAGTCATTCAGTTTATTTCTGTCTAACTCTTATGGATTACATGCTTATTGCCGAAAAGTAGCGAGGAAAAGCAAATCCAATAAACATAAATTCCCGGTTTAAATAAGTTTCCGTTTACTACGTATGCATTTCTTCCAATGAAATGCCAGTTGTTTGGGAACATTATCTGAAGCAAGAGCTATTACAATTAACAGAAGCACATTGTTGTCACTGGAACTACAAATGAATTCATCAAGTTCAAGTTTACAGTTGATGGCTTTCCTCTCTTTTTGTATTTATGTGGACCATCTATTACCAGAAAATGTGGCGACAATCTTACTTACTGGGCTAGTTGTAGGCTGCTCTAGGCTACAGGCCTTTGATACCTGCAGAGTGAATCACGGTGGAAACGAAACACTCAACTGAGAAATATTTCATCATTTACATGTTAGAAAAAAGAGCTGCTTGAAAATGTCCCCGGCTAAATTGAGACCTAAGATTGCACAGTAACGTTTTGGATCAGAAAACCGATCGAGTACGGGTAATCGATCGAGTACGAGTAATCGATACATTTAGCTAATCTACAGGTTATCGGCTATCTTACATGTATCAATTTGTCCTGGCTAACTAGAAACGGCTCCCTGTCAAAAATGGTATGATAAAAAGTTAGTAGCTTCGTGTTTTCGTGTTGCCTGCACTGCGAACAGACCACAAAGGAATATTTGAGTTGGCTTATAACTCTATTACAGCCATTCCACACACATATGACGAGCTTTTTGTAGATATGTTTCTGTTCGGGAAGAACGATTTCAGTCATGTAAACAAGAACAGCATCAACTAACATGAGAGCTTGATTCTTAACTCTCGCTACATGCTTAGTAGAATTAACCCTAAAATGTTAAAGAGAAATTACTCGAATGATCGAGATTTAAAAGGTCACTAATACCTTGGCTGCCGTTATCAATGCACCGAGTATTTTTTGAGATATGGTACCCTGTGGTGCATTCCATCAGTGTAGTACCCCTGTGTTCACAAGCCATCAGTGAAGAGGCCAATTTATCGTTCAAAACCTTCTAGGAATCGTTCGTTGCAAGGTTCGCTTTTGTGTGTGTACAATGATAAGATGAAAAAACCAACGAAGCCGACATTTCATGTGAGAGAGCGAATGTAAAAGCTTAATATTTCATCAAGTAATGCTGTTAAATTGCGTCATTATCACATATCCCCTAAATTGTGGACCGGAATTACTTATGTAATTCATACTTGATTCTTAGGAACACAAACCACTGGGTCGAATAGGGTTTTGTCGCAATCTAAGACAGGAAAAGCCCTTAAAATAAATATATAACTTATTTTAAAGACAATTGGACTTCCAGGTTCGTGACATGAATTTCCGGAATATGCACGCGTCACAATGAAATCAGTACATTTATGGACTTCTACAACGGTCAATAAGCTTCTGTACATAGTTTTCATAAGCGAATAACAAACTTCCCTTAATTAGTCGGGATTATAAAAGACACTAAGCTAATTACAAGTCATTTATCTGATGGTATTTGGTAAATCCTTAAAGTCATTATACTCGATTACTGAATACTTGCGTGGCTGGAGTTCAAGTATGTAAATCCATTTTCTACTTCAAATATTTAAAGTAGTTTGTTTAAAGAATGACCGCGGTTCGGCGTGCTCGTCAAACAGAAATAATTGCTCTTTTCAGGCTTATAAGGTTAAATCAACAAAAAAGCAACTTCATAATGAGTCATTTGAATTTCATTGTCGACCGCAAACTAAACATTGTACAAATACCTATTTCTGCCCTCCCTAAAACACATCTGAACATTTTTAAAGTTCTTCTTTGCAACTGTTTCTTTTTTCCTCTAAATATGTCAACTTTCACAGTAAACCAGCCATTTGTGTGCTTTGGCCTGCTTCTATGTTTGGTGAAAAGAAAAAAAACTAGGTCATCTGTAGCATTTACAAAGCGAGGGACTTGCGTAATTAATTCCCTTCTCAGGGTTTAGATCTTGCTGATAGGCCTTGCTGTTTTGACATCGGATTGGCTCAAAATGACGATATTTCGATATTTATCAAAACAAGGCGAGATATCGGTTTGACAAATAGCGAAACTTATCTCAAGGGCTTGCTATTTCAAGTAAACTAGCCAGGGGAAACTCGTAAACACGTCCGCAGTCTGACATTTTGTTTTATCGCCCGGACACGAGGTCCACGTATAGCCCGTACCTGTGAGTCTAAACAACCAACCACCGATATACCAGACTGGTAAGTCGATTTTGAGGGTAAATATCCCCCATATTAAGTCTTTGAGGAGTTATCTTGCAAAGATCATCTTATATGCGGATCACGCAAATGAACAAATGATGTCTTGGAGAAACGCTGCAAGTTCTAATTGCACGCGAGCTCGCAAGCCAATAGTCTCAGCGTACTATTACAGTAATTCATCAATTCCCGTTGGATATTTTGGTACCACAATACGAAGAAGACCAGTGGGGTTTGGTTTCGAAGCTCCATTCCAAAACCGAAGGAATTTTACGAACAGTCGCGAGCGTTGGAGACAACATCACGTCAACATGGCGTTTGGCGAGCTGAGGAAGCTCCTGCCTACCTACCCTCCTGATAAAAAACTCTCCAAACACGAAATTCTGAAACTGTCCATGAAATACATCTCATTCTTAAGCGGTGTGTTAAAAGGAATGGATTCAAACCAAACCGAGTTTTGCCCTGATTGTGTTATGGATCCATCAAAGTGTTCCCCGAGTTCAAGCTCTGCTACTTCCAGTAGCGATGGCATTTTATCAGCAAGATTAGATTTGGAACATGTCAGTGTAGACTCGTTAACATCCCAGATACGACTCGAAGAAGAAGGCGATTGAATTCCAGGGATTTTGTGTAGGAATGGTGCGTTCTGTTACAGGTTGCAAATTAGGTGAGAAGAAAGTGCGGAGGAGTGAACGATTAAACAAGGGAAGCTGAGACGCGAGCGTTATATCGATTTATATGTTTGTTGATAACAAGCTAAAAAGACCAGAACCTGCTCAAGACATTAAATGTCTAGTTTACACCGGTCTGAAACATATCACTGCAAGAAAAACAAACTAACACGAAAGCGGAATTAACAAGAAACAGTATGTAACTCATCTGCAAAAGAACTTGAGATTGATAACGGAAAAACACTCGCTATTAATTGTACAAGAACCCAATAAAATGTATGAAGTTTGTCTTCCTTCCGGAATCATTCAGTGTACTAAAACATGTGCACAACAGCTCTATATTCCCGATCAATTACCGAGATCATTTGAGATGTCCCGTTTCTTTTTTCGTTATCAAACCATAAAGATTTCTTATCATAGATTAAATTCTCTTGACTTGCCTCAAGGACCTTGTACAGTTCACAATAGTTGTCTCGCCTTGTTCAGTACCAATTGTGCGTGAGTTTTGAAAGTGTGACACAAAAAAATCGAATTTATTCGGATAAGCCTTACTTGGAAGGGAAAGAAGAAGGAAACTTTTCAAACTGTAGGCGATAAAGAAAAACAAAAATGGACAACAGTTCTGGCAAATACATAGGCTTAATGCCAAGATTCTTTGCCTGATAACCTTAAGTTCAAGAATTTCCGAAATGAACATTACTTATTAACTAGATCGATTTCTTCGTATGCTTCAAAGACAAATTTCTTTATCGCTCGTTATTACAAATCAAATAAACAGGAACATCAGAAATCACAATTTTAATGCGTCAGAGGCCATTAAAGGGAGAAGTTGGTGAAGCTGACGTGGTTAGTCCTTATTAAATGTCACTGTCGCAAAACGCCCTTTAACAGTTTTTAATTACTTAAATATTTATTAATGACAACTGTCAACAACCTTAATTAAGAGATACGGGAGCGGATTCGGCCTCAAACTCGTTACAGATTTTCTGGAACGTAAGGGAAGTCTTGTGTTTTCTCTAACTTACTCCAGATTATCAGACTGAAAGACGCGAAGGACTGAAGACTTTTTTGGTAATAGTGTATTTTGCAATCTGTACAGCAGGCGGTTTGGATCGTGAGAGAATTTGGCGTTCGTGCGCCACAAAACGTCTCTATTGCACTGTAGACAAAGTTCCTTTACCCTACAGACTGAAATTATCTAACTATCTAACATTTTGAAAGACTTAGGCCGTAATCATACGGGGGGTCTTTCAGTCTAATTGCCGAATGCGCCCATACAGTGATATGAAATGATTGAAATCGATGCCGTCGAAGTCGGAATCTATTTGTTTCAGCGAATCTCCAGTTCGCGAAAGTTTAGCAGTTAATCTATAATAATTGTGTGACTGTTTTCTTTAGGACTAGAATTTTAAGGATTTTTGCTGTACAAGCTGTGGCTTATCAGAAATAGGGAATTTAACAGGTTAACAGACACGTTTATTTCGGGGTTTTCGAGGTCAAAGGGTTTACAACAATCTGGCATGATGTTGTGATAAACTGACGTGTTTTCTAAACTGTAATACTAGCTTGTCGCTTGCTAAACAAAAAATCCACAGGCCTGTTTTATTACTCAACAAATGCCTTCTTGTTCCAGAAAAGAAACATCAATAATTACCAACATGGAAATTCTCCTATCGCAATCAATAATTTGATAAGCAAACAGGTGATGAGAATTAAGCCTATCAGTAATGGAGTGTTGACTTAGTGCTAAATATAGCATGGGTGCAGGAGTTGGATGTAACTAATTTCCCTAAGGGTTGAACCATTTAACCTTTAAGAGAGGGTTGGGTGATTTTGAAAAAAAAAATATCCTGCAAGCATACTTGTGCTAAAAAAGATTCATACATACAGCCACTGCCAAAAACAATTAGCACACGTTCAGCGAGCCAAAAAAAGCATGTTAAACAGAGAAAAAAATATCATGCTTTAAAGCAATAACCGATTGCGGAGTGAGCTTAAGAAACTTATGCCAAAAAAGAGTTTTAAAGACAAACTGAAACCTTCGTTAGTTGTAGTATTTTTAATCGTAGTTCTAGTTTTAAACCTTAGTTCTAGTCTTAAGATTTTAGCTTTTATTACTTCTGTATTTTAGACATTTAATGTATATTTTAGACTTTATTTTTTAGAGGACCTTCCTGAAAGCCACCTCTAAGTGATTGGAGGCCTCCTCTTAAAATATTAATTTATTATTATTACTATGCCTACACGTCCCAAGAAAAAAATTGCCTAGTGCATGAAAGGGTTTTGAAAAAATTGTGCCTGTACCAAATCACTCACACACCCCATCAAAAGTCAAAGGGTCCACCCCTGACCATTCACAGTTCTGTAAACCTGTGACACAATGAACATTTCATCTTTATCTTGAACAAATACTTTATTTAAAAAGCTTTAAAATCCTTTTTCTTCTTTTACCATACATTTATGTATCCAAAGGGATACATGAATGTATGGTAAAAGAAATCTCAGAACTATTTCGTAGTTAGGTAGCATTTTCATTGGTTTCTTGCTTGGGTGGCAAATGGTCAAAATATTGCATACCCTGGAACCTCAACACCTGAAAAATAAAGTAAATAAAAAAGAATAAAGAAACAAACAAACAAGCAAACAAATAATAATAGATAATTGTCTCAAAACTACAATTCTGTATATTTTCATGTTGCAATGTTTCATCATTAGGTCTCATTAGCTTCATGTTTAACTATGTCAAATCTTGCTGAGGTGAAACAAGGTCTATGACTCTATTTCAAGCCTAATGGGAAAAAACATGGTTTTAGCTTTTTTTATTGGGAGCAGGGATGGCGAAGTGGTGAAAGTGCTCACATCCCACCAATGTGACCTGGGTTCAATTCCACCCGATGCCATATGTGGGTTGAGTTTGTTGTTGGGTCCTGCCTTGCTCCAAGTGTTTTTCTACAGGTTTTCCAGTTTTCCTCCCTCCACAAACACCAACATCTCAGAATTCCAATTCGACCAGGATAGAGAACCCGCATGAAAACCAGCTAGGTTGATGTGGCTTCCTCTCTAAGTATTGTAAATTAACTTACTTTTTTAGCTGCACCACATACACCTGTGTGGAATATTTCAGAGAATTTCATAGGTGAAGGATTATATTTCAGAACATTGAATGCTTACCTCATTTCCCCAGCTGGTCCAGTGTGGTGTGAGATTTCGGGCAAACATCTCAAGGCATAGTGAATTGTGAGGAACATATTGGGAGAGAACTTCTGAAAAAAAAAACACTATAATGAGTGTGTAATGTTCATAACATATAAATACAACAACAGCAGTAGCTATCATGCACAGTGCAAATCTGGTGTGAAGAATGATAGGATATTATGTACTTATTGACTGAGTGGGAGGGCTGGACAGGAAAATATTTGGCTCAAGGTCAGGACATACGACCAAGTGCAGCAAGGTTTGTGTGCCATGACCGAGAGCCAATTTTTTTCCCGTACACCCAGACCTGACTCAGTCAATAAACATTTTATCATGACTATTTTAAAACCATTTCTCTTATGGTTTTACAAGGAAGTAGCATGGGGGCCATACGGGTCACATGATAAAAATAATTATTATATATTGGATATTGGGTGAAGTAAAAGTATACAGTCAACTGAAGCACTCTACAATAATCTGAGGCAGTATCAAGTGGCTATTGTGAGTGAAAGATCTACAGGAGTACCCTAGAATTCCTGTCAACGGTACCTCACTTTGTCTCCTGACCACCTTTTTGAGCACCTCTAGAGCTGGCACTGACAGTAGAGAGGTTGCAATGTAGTATCACAGTCAAACCTCTGCATAACAGCCACCTTGGGGACAGAGGAAAGTGGCTGTTGTTGAGAGGTGGCCCTTATGGGGAGGTAGGAGTGTAATATATCACACCAACCTTTTTTGGAGGACAACATTTTTATATTTTAAAAATGCTTATTTTAGCATAGAAATAACTAAAGTAATCAAAATATATCAATAAAACAGAAACCAAACAGAAACAGAGACCAACATTGAGTGATACAGATAAAGTTTCATGACCTTTTAAAATATAACATGGAGTTTTGTATGTACCATTCGTCAGTCGTTGATTAACTGGCATTGTAGAGAGGTTATTTTGGTAGTCTGGGACGCGCTTTGGTGGCTGTTGCCATTATGGAGAGGAGACATATGTAGAGAGTGTAAATAAGAGTGAATGTATAGACCATCATCAGGATGAATAAAAGGGGCTGGTGTAGGGAGGTGGCCATTAGTGGAGGTTCGACTGTATTGATAGTTAAGTGTACAGATCGGCACAGTTTGGAGAGAAAACACTTGCCATTGTTAAAGTGCCTATGAAGTAAAAAATAATTGCTGCTTATTTGAAAGGCTTTTCAAAGTTAAGAAGAATGGCGTTTTCCTTTTTGGAATATCTTTTTTCGTTCTAGAGATATTTACGTTTTTGTATTATGCAAATGAGGAAAGTGATGACGTCACAGGTGGTTCCACTTGAACAGTAAAACACTGAATCAAGAATATCTCTAGAAATATCGGAGCAGTGTTCTTCAAACTTGACACCACAAATGTGCATCACAAAAGAAACAGAATGACACTTTCTGTGTCGTTGCCATGGCAACACTTTTGGCTCCAGTCTCTTTCTGTGAAAAACCAAATATGCCAATTTGCAACCCTTCGAAAAGGGACAGAGGGTCTTGCTCAGAACACACATGATTCCCACATTGTCTTAACCCTCCCCATTAAATCGTTGGGAGTGGATGATCCTTGTTTAAGAAAAAATCTGGTAATGTTAGTTTTATTTAAAACAGGACCAGTGGCATAACTGTTGTCATGGCGACAGCATGACGGGTGTCATTTTGTTTCTTTTGTGATGTACATTTCTGGTGCCAAGTTTAAAGAACACTGCTTTAATATTTCTAGAGATATTCTTGATTGAGGGTTGAGCTGTTTTAGTGGAACCCCCTATGACGTCATCACTTACAATACAAAAACGTGAATATCTCTAAAATGAAAAAAGATATTCCAAAAAGGAAAACGCCATTCTTCTTTACTTTGAAAAACCTTTCAAATCAGCAGCAATTATCTTTTACTTCATAGGCACTTTAAGTTAGCCATTATTTAAAACTCAACGGCAATCTTTTTTTTTTTTTAATATTCTTCTTTTGGTCTATTGTGTCACTGAGGAGGAGAAGATGCAGTGTCCTAATGGTTAGTGTGCTAGACTTAGGATCGAGCAGTCAGGGTTCAAGCCCTGGCTGGGGCCATTGCATGAGCAAGACAATTCACTCTCATAGCGCTGTATGAATGAAGCTAAACCGGGACAGGTGAATACAAAGTTTGGAGGTAACACTCTGATGGACAAACATATCATACAGGGGAAAATAGAAAAATTTGTAGTCGCTTGACACACTTCAGAAACTGGGATAATCTCTAATGGTATAGACCACTCTGATGGTATAGACCACTTAGCCCTTTACAGACTTCATCTTTTTCATCTGTGAGGCAACAATCAAGGATCAGGTAATAGTAAAGGGAAATTAGCACCTATTCATTGTTAGGGATATTTACAGGGTTAATTTTCAACTCACCATTCAATGGAGGCTTCCTGGAGTGGATCTTGCAGGGGACGCTACAGATGATTTGCTGATGTGGTAACAATTGACAATCTTTTGATCTCGTATCCCTTTGTAATAACTCTGAGTGTTTACTAGTACTGTTCATAATAGAATCAGTGTGTTGAACATTTTCTGCAATTTTCAAATCTGTGGCAGTGACTCTAAGACATTTGCTCTCATACAGTTCCAGAACGTCTTGTTCATCATGTTCTTTTTGCATGACAACGTCACTCAAACTTTCCATGTCATCTGAAAGATCCACTTTATTTTTATGATATCGTTCACAGCAACTTAGAAAGTCATTTCTTGGACTCTGAAGTGGCACAGTTTGGAGGAAATTATCTAGATGTTCATATTCATGATCACTGCATGCTGCACAGTTTAAACCAGTTGTTGGTTTTAAGGATGATAATGATGTCCGCTCCTGCGGCATTGTAGTAGCTACATTTTTGTCACTGATGTAACATGTCATGCTAACCTCATCATCATCATCATCACATTCATTCATCTTTTTTCTTTTCTGTCGCAGTGATAAAACATTTGATTTATTTTCATGAGGAGTAAATTTTGACCTCTCCTTAGCAGGTTCATTGCTTTTGCTTACACTTAAACCAAACATCCCTGGAGCATCCTTCTTTGCTATGAATCGTCCTAGCAACAGTGGCTCATAAGGTTTTTTATGTGGTGAATCTAGATCAGTCACCAATTCTCCTTTCCTTGTAACCTTGACCCAATACCACTCTGCCACTAGCTCAACTGACCAATGAGGAAAGAGCTCTGTCTTTGTAAACCTCAAGTACTTCTGTTTATTGGTAACCCAGATCCCCACCAAAGCTCCAGGAGCAAGAAGATCAGGGACTGGGAGAGATTTAATCTGCCACAATGACATGAAGGAATACCTTGAGAACAAAAAAGGTAAAAGAATGAAAATTAAATTTATTAAACATAAAGTAAGATAAATAATCCAAAGGAAATGCCACCCAAATTTTCTGAAATCATGATCATATGAAAAAAAATGAGTTCAGTATTGACTGAGTGGAAGGGTCAAATTAAAAAATACATTAGGCACTGGATCATGCAAGATGGACAAAGTCCACAAAGGAGCATGCAAAATGACAGAAGGCCAACATATATTTTCTGAGTCAAACCATGATCAGTCAAAACGTTTAATCATACCACACTAATACATGTAGAGCTTAATTTTGTCTGAAAATTGTGCAAATATCTTGGGGAACATTCTGAATTGAATGCATTGAATGAATTATTTATGTGTGAAGGTCAGATGGCAATTTTTTGGACCGGTTCATGTCAACCTAACCCATCCCACACTACATATGTAGCACTGTTTAAAACCTTAAATGATTTCTGCTGATCCAAAAGTTTCCAGGTTAGGCCTTCCATTTTGAGAGGTTAACCCAACAATTCACCAGTAAACCTGATGTACCAAGTTAGAGAAAGACACCTTAAGAACAAAGCGTATTGTCAAAATGATAGTAGACAAGGACAACAAAGTAATTAGGTCAGTGTTCCTCAAATGTGTCTTTGATAGGTGATGCCTATATATGTGCCACCTAAACTCAACCATAACTGGCACGTGCAAAAGAAAGGACAGAGGACCATACTTTGTACAAGAGGGGTACTTGGCATTTTGCATTATAATTCTGCACAATTAAAAGCCTTCTTACTTTGATCCACGTTTTGCAGACTTGTTGAACCAGGGGGGATCCAACACTAACAAGTTATAAAGTCCATTATGCTGGGCTGTGGGTGATTCAAGGAACAATCTTCTGTCAGTATTTCACAAAGTTACCGAAAGACAAACTTGTAAAAAGGTTTATTCAGATACTGTACATTTTGTTACAAAAAAAACTGTACATCTGAACGACATAGTTATGGAAAGTCATGGCAGGAAAAAACCCAGGTCCAATTGCCCGGGCCAAGTAAATTTCGCTCTTGGGCAAGTGAATTTATAGAACTTCAGTGGCGCCGTAGGCAAGTGAAATTAGCTTTAGTAGTCTTGTGGGTCTGAATAAAAATGTCAGCTTGATAAATAATAATTTCCAGTCAGAAGGTATTTCGAAAAAGACTGCAAGATTAGTTAACCATTGAGTTGAAAGCATGGATTAGTTAGGAATCCAAGCTTTGTTTGTGTTTGTCCTCTGATTGCCATACTGGCTGCCATGTCGGCAAGAAATATTTAAGTGGGGGCAACTGAAAACTGAAATTTACTGGCCCAGTAGATTTTAATTTTTTTTTTCCTGCCATGCTGAAAGGAAAATTGAAAGGAACCAGGAACCAGACCAAGTGATTATTACTGAGCATAGAAAGTAATAAAATTCACATACCATGATTAATAAGAGGTTTTAAGTTACTTGCATTCGACATCAAGAAGCTACAATTAGCAGGTAAAATGTACTTGTCTCCAGAGATATTTAGCTCTGCTGGATTATCGCATGGGTAAGAAATCATTTGGTCCAATAAATCTCTTTCACTAACAGCAATATTTTCACCTGAGAGAAATGGCAACAATGTTTAATTCTTGTTTTAAAAGCAATTAATAGGTAATATCCAAAACTGAGTTCAGTCTTTACATCTTCCTTTCAATCATGTACAAAATGCATAGGATGCTAGCTGAGACTCTTCTTTTTTAAGTGGACTTAATTTTTATTCAAAAAACTTTTTTGTGTTTTTGGGGGGATAATTCATTTATTAGGAGGAATTTTTATTCAAAAATTGATTGGCCAAAATATCTTTCATGCCCTTTTTTTGGAGCAAATATACATAAGAATACTGTTTGGTAAACCCTTGTTGTTGTAATTTTATGAATCATGAAACAGCAAGCTCTACTGGACATAATTCAGACCACTAAAACGTGTAACTTATACCAGTCCTGCACTAATACAGTTGTCAAAGAAAAAATATTCAAATGTACTCTGTGATAAGAATCCAATAATGTACGATAAAAGTCCCCAATAACATATAAATGCAAAGCAATTATAATTCCACAGGCTTATATACATTCAATAGAGAGACCCTTCTAAAGGAAGGGGGGTAGCATGTCTGCCATCTGTAGTTCAAACCTTTTTAGGAAGGTCCTCACACCACTATTAGAATTTCAACCTGAGTTACGTTGTTATTCATCATTTTATCAGTCAGCATGTCACTGTTTGGATGCCGTGAACCTCAGTAGAAGGCTGTGGATTGGAGCTATTTTCCAAGGGCTTTGTGCTCATGAGATTATTTTGGTTTGAAGGCCTATTTTAATTCTGGAATTCTAAATTTTATTATTTATTTACAACCTTTAATAATAAGAGGTTCCAAAAAATGTTTGGATTCCAATCTGGTACAACTTGACACATCAGCCAATAATCCAGCAAAGTCCTTCCTGTCCTCTGGCATAGCTGAAAAAGTGAAAATAATGGTACTGTGTCTAATAGTAACAACAATTTTTAATTAAGTTAGTATATAGTACCATTATACGGCATGGAGATAAAATTACTTGAAGTCTGATGTGGATTCCATGGTTCCCACTAACATTCTGTGGTTGTTGTAACCTTGAAGCTGGGGTTCGTACATTTTTTCTGTTATTACTTGGTACTGCTGAATACCACTACTGATATTTTAGCAATTGTATTTTGGTGTGAGTAAATACTTTTTTTTTGTCTCCAAAAGTGATGAGAGGTGGTTGTTTTCCCTGACTAATTGAATCTTTCAGTCGTATCGGAATACTTTGTCCTATTTTCCCTGAATTTGTAACATTTCTGAATTAAGCTTGATCTACTCAGTTAATTCTGATTATTTACCTGAAATTGCAGTATTTTGTCGAACATGCTCGCTTCCGGAGAGAAAATAATTTTTATCCACTCCAATCTGAACAAGCCTCTCTACTCCTGCTGCAATTGTGTCTCGTATCTTTAGTTATAGAAATAAAGATTTTGAGTAAAAATCAAACCAGGTGAAAAGTATGCTGGAGATAAGGGTTGAATGCCTAATCACTGGAAAAAAACGTCTCACTGGACTTCAGACAACCCGGTGCTATGTTTAATTATTATTGATACTACCACTTATTACATCCAAAGAGTTTAGTTTGTTCCAACAACAAATTACATTGAATTTCCAGGAAAGCTAGAATAATCAAATGAAAATGTTCTAAGCCGGCCAGGGTATCTTGTGTTGATGAATTATTACATTCTCAGTACTAAATTTCTAGAGATCAATTACAATGCGAAGGAGAATAATTGGCTTATTAACTCTTCTTTGAAGGATTTCAACGGAATACGCGCGTTATGCATTGCTGATGAAAATTGTTTACCTTGCGATGTTGAAGAGCAGCCTCTGATTCCTCGTCAGTTCGACAAACTTGAGCAGATTTCTTTCGCTGCGCAGAAATACAAAATGTTTATTTCCAGGGTACTTACTATAGCTTAATTAAAGAAGTTTTGTTGATCAAGCCTTAGAGTAGTTTTCTATTTACAAACCACGCTGTAAAATATTTTGTCTCGCTAGATCTTCAAAATATTAAGTCTCAGGTAAGTGGTGATTTCTCATTTCTAAGTCATAGAGATCTTTAAAATCTGTATCAACGGAATTAAACTTAAGTTTATTCTCGATCTTGCGATCAGGATTAAGCGGTTACCTTTCTCTTTCTGGTACCATTTTGCTCGCAGCTGTTTTCAGTCGAAGATCGAAAGTAGGGCTCGTAAAGTGCAAATAAAGTTTCTTTACACGACAACAACAACGGAGAAACTGATTCAGTAATACTCTTCTTGTGATCGATTAGAAATCCGCTTTCGCATCGGCCGATCACAGCCATTTTACAAGTAAAGTTTTTTTTATCCCAACAGAAAAATCTGTGTGAGTGCAAAAATATACTAGGCAATGTTTACTTAAACGTATAGGGCCTGGGTACAAGCCAGCTATTCTTCTGGAAGGGAGGAATAGAGAGATAATAGCTAGATTGCTTGTAATTTGAAAAGCCTACTAAGTCTTCTTTCTTATTTTTAGACAAGTCCAGCTGAAAGAAGACTTAAATTAAAACTAAAACGAACCTTTCTAGGTCCAAGGTTGAACCAACGAGTATTTTGGGGTACTATGGAAAAAATGGTAAATCAATTTTTCAAATAAATTAATTCGGCAAAATTAACGGTCTCGGATGTACCAGTGTTAAATTATTCAAAGTTAAGATTATCATAAATTAATTATTCATTCATCTTTTCATCTCACCTCAGTTCAGTGTGACATGTGGTCACGGACCTACTCGGCTTCACGTCTTCAAGCAGAAATCCAATTTCTTTCGCCCGTTCCTGCCTGAAAATGACTTCGAAATGGCTAGAAAGTTAATTCCAAGACACAAGAACACTCTGCTTCAGTTGAAGAAACAGTACATGGCGAAATTTAAGACATTTAGCAGACCAGAGCATGTCTTCACTTGGGGTAAGAAGAAGAAGAAGAACCGTTCCTCAACAGCTCACATCCTTTCTCGAAGGTACAAAAATGTTGTTGAAACAAATTTTGAAATGACTTTTGTAGACGAAATTTACTATTCTTTCTGCCTTATTGAACAGTGTTTACCGTATATACTTTTCACGCCACGCTCGACGCGTTTCCTAAGATTTCAAACGTTTTAAATTTAATTCAACTTGCCAAATTGGTTAGAAAGAAATTCGAATACTTTTGCTATATGCTTTGTCGTGTTCTTGCGCTTCAAACGAATGTCTTGGGTTATTGTATTGCTCACCGTTGGCAACTGACTTGTAGCAAGGTTTATTATGTGTTTGCTTTCAACCAGTTTAGCCTCGTTACAGAACAAAAATTTAGTTAACTTTATAAATTTGAGTTGGGAACATTTTAAAACGTATAGCAACATCTTTGTCATCAAACCGTTTCTTTTTTCTGTTTTTTTTTTCCAGCTTTCTGATGCCTTGTGCTCGACCACTGCGCGGCTAAAGAAGTCCACGAGACCGCTGAAAGCCTTCTGTGTGACGTAAGGCTCCTTAGTCTTGTTCATAATTTGTTCTTGTTTAAAAACTTGGTGATAATGCAATCGTTTTTCTTTTTCGTAATCTACAGCATTGTAGAGATGGACGATAAGCTGGCCTGGGATAGCATGTGGACAGGCAACGAAAGCGATCTAAACGTGAGTGCCTCTGACTTCGAAGTTTGTTGTCCTAGCCGGCTATATCATTCAAGCTTTCACAAGTTCAAAACTCTTAAGAACTTGCCGTTAATTTTCAAAATTGAAAAAAAAAACTATCCAGTTTTGAGCTCGATGTTGAAGTTTTAGCTTGAAAAGAATATTTGCATATAACGAGATGAACTCCGTTCAAGAGCACTGGCTTGTGCTGAATATTTCGATTGAATTTATCAGTGATGTTTTTATATTACAGGATAGCTGAAATGCGGAGCAAGGCTCACAGAGGCAAACACACAGAGGAAACCAAACAAACCCAGCAAAATGTGAGTTAAGCTGACTCCACGTTGTTTAGTTTAATTAGGTGTGAACTATTAAATTTTTGAAAGGTTACAATTGCCAAAAAAATACTGTACAAGAAAAAAGAGAGAGTGAAAAAATCTTACAACGCCAGCCAAGCAGCTGAACAAATCCATGAGCTTGCTGACAGCCCTCTGTGTGGAGTAAGGTTCCTCAAATTGTTCATGCTGATAAATTGTTCTTGTTGAAAAACTTGGTGATGAATCATTTTTCTAATCTACAGGATTGAAAGGATGGACGACCTGGGATAGCATGTGGACAAGAGAAAAAAAAAACAATCTAAATGTAAGTGCTGCCGACTTGAAATTTTGTTGTCCCAGTTATATCAAATGTTTGCAATTATAAAACTCTAAAAAATCAAGGTACCGATTTTAATAATCGGAAAAAGAACTGTCCAGTTGAAGGCTTGATATTGAAGTTTTAAGCTTGCTGTACGACAAAGCTAGCACAACAGCAGTACTTTTTTGGTGGTACTAATATTCATTAATGGAATAATACTTGTATTTTATGTTACAGGATAGCTGGAATGAGGAGCAAGATTCACAGAAGGAAACCAAAAGAACCCAGAAAAATGTAAGTTAAGCTGACTTCATCAATCAATCAACTAATCAATCAATCAATCAATCGCTTTATTAACGTGGTCAGTACGCTCAGATGGTGGAAGCTAGTTTCCAGGTACGCCACGAAATAATAAAAATAAGAATGTTGTGCAGTTTTAATTAGGCATGAATTGTTCAATTTTTGAAGAGGGGCAATTACCAAAACAATCTTGCAACAAAGAGAAACAGAAACAAATCTTGCAACGCGAGACAACTAAAAAAAGCATCGAAAAAAACTCTTGGACAATCTGAAAACGCAAAAATTCTCACTGAGAGCGTTTTTCACCCCCTACCTTCAAAATATTTTGATTATCTCTAGTCTAACAAGTTTAATGAAGCTCTTTAAAACGTCAGCTTTCGTTTTTCATTGTAATGTGAAACAACGTATATTGATCAAAGTATTTTTCAATTTGTAGGATTGCAAGGATGGACCGGAACAAAAACTTGGAATGGAAAACACATGGAGCAAGCAAAGGAACTCTGCAAAATGTAAGTAACTCATTTTTTGGATTTTGTTATATTAAGGGTGTCAATCTGCTGCAACGAGGCGACTCCAAATAAGCGTTCAACGGTCCTGTACACGCATCAAATATTTTGGTACATTTTGTCACCGTCTTCTGCAAAACCACTAATTAACATGATCAAATGCTATATTTATTACAGAAGTCAAACACAATAGTCTAGATATGTCAAAAAGAAAAGAAAAATGACAATTCTTATTTCTAAAGGAATCTGCAGTTTTGTATCTCCAACGGACCTTTGCATTTTGGACTGCAAATGTTGGCGAAAAAATGCGAACAGAAAAAAAACAGTTGAAACAGGAAAAATAGGTCGTTTGAATAAAGCAACAATCGATTGTGTGATCAATCATGAATAGGTTTTTTTCAATTTTTGTTCCTATAGTGTAGTCAATGAAATTCGTGACCGAGAATTGAAGTTAAAAGAATGTCAACGTTTTTAACTTTAAACGCAACTCGTGCGACGCAAAAGGGAACTTTTTAATCTTAAAATGGCAATTGTTCAACCTGGAACGAGATTCTATAAACTGACAATGAAACCATTTAAATTCCAACTCGAACGTTTTCAACTTGAAAGGAAATTTGCTGCTAAAAATTCGACGTTTTGAACTCGAAAATGGAATGAACGAGTTTATAAGCAAAAATGGAACTTGGTCCATTCATAATACAACTCCTTTCAAATCACAAGAAAACGTTTTCAACTTTTTAAACGCGTAGTACTTTTTCAACCCATAAGGAACTATTGATATTAAAAGTGGAAATTTTGTATATGAAAGACAGAACCTTTTTAAAATGACAATGAACTTTTTCAATATAAATAAAACTTCTTCAAGTCGAAATGATGTCGTGCAAACTAAAGTGGAACTTTTTCCTTTCAAATAGACGTTATAAAACTGGATGTTTACATGGTGGACTAAACCTGGACTTACTACAATTAACTTAAAATGGTTTTTAAACCAAAATTGAAACTTTTACATCACATGCAGTAGTTTCATGTGATGTAAAAGACATGGAACTGCTATTTCAATTGAAACTGAACTCCTTCAACTCTGAAGGGTATTTTTTTAACTAACTGTTTAACTAGTTCGAGTAGGCAACCTTTTCAATGAAGAATGAAATATTGCAAAATGGACAGTAACTTTTCAAATCAGCATGGAACGCCTTGAATTAAAATGAAACTTGTTCAACTCCAGATGAGACTTTTCCAAGGAAAAAATACTTTTTTCTTCTCCGGCTAGATCCTTCTGCAGTAAGCATGAAACTTTTTCAACTGAAAATGAAACTTTTGCAGCGAAAAAGAATTTTTTCAACTCAAAAGTGATCCTTTTAGTTCGCATGGGCCTTTTTCCCTGAACATGGAACTTTGCCAAGCAAACATCCTTTCTTCATGTCAGAAGAGATTCTTTTCAAGTAAACATGAAATTTTTTGAACTGAAAATGTAACTTTTCTAAGCATTTTAAGTAAGCATGGAACTATTTCAACTGAAAATGCAACTTTTCCTAGAGAAAAAAACTTTTTTCATCTCCGAAGAGATACTTTTCAAATAAGCGTGGAACCCTTTAATCCGAAAATGAAACGATTCTATTTAAACAAAGCACTTTTTCATCTCGTAAGAGAAACTTTTAAGCACGCATGAAAACTTTCAACTGGAAATGAAACGTTTCCAAGAAAAAAATACTTTTTTATCTTTTAAGAGATCCGTTTACGTAAGCACGGAACTCTTTAATCTGAATTAGAAACATTTCCAAACTAAACTACTTTTTATCTCAGAAGACATCCTTTTAAGTAACCTTGGAACTTTTTCAACTGAAAATGCAATTTTTCTGAGCAAAAATACTATTGTGGTATCAGAACGAAAAGGTTAAAAACATTAACATATTTTAAACATTAAACTATTTTAACTGAAATAGAAACTTTCCAGGCCAAATCCTTTTTTTCATCTCAGACTAGATCCTTTTATGTACAGATGGAACTTTTTGAACTAAAAATTACTCTTTTCCAAGCAAAAATACTTTCTTCATCTCAGAAGAGATTCTTTTAAGTAAGCACGGAACTTTTTTCAACTGTTTCGAAAACGTTTCCGAGCAAAAAATCCTTTTTTCATCACAGAAGAGATTCTCTTTAAGTAAGGAAGGATTTTTTCAACTGAAAATGGAACTTTTTCAACTCAAACAAGATCCTCTTAAACTAAACACGGATTGTTTCAATGCAAATTGAATGTTTTCCAAAGAAAATTTTTTTCAACTCAAAAGAGATCCTATTTAGTATACATGGAACTTTTTAGACTGAAACGGAACTTTTTTCAACTGTTTCCAAAACGTTTCCAAACAAAAAATCCTTCTTTCATTACAGAAGAGATCCTTTTTAGCTAAGGAAGGAACCTATTCAACTGAAAATGGAACTTCTTCAACTCCAAGGAGATCATCTTAAACTAAACATGGAGTGTTTCAACTCAAATTGAATGTTTTCCCAAGAAAAATAATTTTTTCAACTCAAAAGAGATCCTATTCAGTAAAAATGGAACTTTTTAGACTAAGACGAAACTTTTTTCAACTGTTTCCAAAACGTTTCCAAGCAAAAAATCCTTTTTTTCATCGCAGAAGAGATTCTTTTTAGCTAAGGAAGGAACCTATTCAACTGAAAATGGAACTTTTTCAACTCGAAGGAGATCATCTTAAACTAAACATGGAGTGTTTCAACTCAAATTGAATGTTTTCCAAAGAAAAATA
>Ga0126338_10000404_pt1 | contig 22665 bp, 20 predicted proteins | sample OrbCmetagenome_2_FD_92529 | JGI IMG/M metagenome (GOLD analysis project Ga0126338, IMG submission 92529) | Coral microbial communities from Petempiche,Puerto Morelos, Mexico - Orbicella C C metagenome | ecosystem: Host-associated > Invertebrates > Cnidaria > Coral | place: Petempiche,Puerto... | reverse complement strand
TTGTTTGCATTTTTGTTGATAAAATCGATAATCAGTTGAAAATCTTGTGATTATCGACTTTTATCGACAAATTTAATTTGTCGATTGACAATTATCGACAACTATCGAGTACTATCGACTTATCGACTACGTTTTTGATGATCGACTTTGATTGACATGTTACGTCCTGATATAATTTCTGCCGTCGATTGCATTTCTTGGAATCGGTTATTAGCTTGTTACTCGTTTGCAGACCTTTAGGGCATGAAATGAGTTGTCTTTATATCGGCCTATAAACGTTGCCATCTATTTTCCTTAGCCTTTGTCGTTGTTGTTTTTGCCTTTCTCAAGCAAGCAAGACATTCTGAATTTCAGAGTTATAGTGGTGCATGACATAGAGTTACGAACACGTTTGTCGAAAAACACATACTTATCTCGTGATTTTTAGCTCATTCAGAAGTTAAAGTATTAGAAAAAGTGCTTATGCAAATGCTTGTTTGTTCAGTACAGATAACCAGTCGCCTAGATAGCCAAAGTAAGTTCCAGATGTTTACACTATTTTCTGGCCGCAATGTTGGTGTACCACAGAAGTACACCAACATGGCGGCTCCACACTGGGCTCTGTTAATTTGTGCAAAATATTTCCACGAATATCCAAGGTGTGAGAAAACGCAGAGACTTTAAAATGAGAGGTGTCATCTTTATTAATCTCCTATAACATCACAGTTTCTTGACTTATCCAGTAAATGGTTTTTGAATAATTTTTTTATTGCATCAGGATTGCGTGACAGTGCAAGCCAAGAATTGTTTTGCTGGGGTCACCCATATACAGGGGTGGATCCAGGAGTTTCTGAAAGGGGGGGTTGTACACTATTGTAGTAGCCTTTAATGCCAATGGTGTGGAAGGCGAGTTACGGCCCCGTGCCTCTGGCACGAGCTCTTAAGGGGTCCAGAGCCATGCCCCTCCCCCCAAAAAATAATGTTTGCAATTTTTCCCTCTAAAATGCCTTTTGCAGCATTCCCGAGACTTCAAAAGAGTTGTGAAGGCAGGATATAAAATCTGGAATTTATCTTATTTCTCAGCCAGGAACCCAAAAATAATAATGCACAATTGAAAGGTACAGCAGTATCATCAATAGTTATTTGTTGTTTCTCTACATACCTCATTAATCAAACAACGTAGCCTGAAATAGTCTTTTAGGATGAGCTTTTACAAAGGCCTCGCATATCTCATCTACATCGAATCTCTCAGGGTAATGCATAGCAATAACAGTGAGTTCTGAAAAGCGTTCTTCAGACATCGTTGATCTGGTACAGGTTTTGATCTGTTTCATGAGCGAAAAGGACCTTCTTGCAAGTTATATCCTCCACAGCAGTCGTGAAATGTACATTATCTTTTCAAAACTTGAAAAGCAGTTGAATGGTGGAAGTGAAACAACTTTGTAAAAAACAATTTTATTCTATTATTTGTAGGAAGAATCAAACAAAATAACTAAAAAAAAAATGCTCCTCAAAGGGGGGGTTGCAACCCCCTCAACCCTTCCCCTGGATCCGCCTCTGATACATTAGTCTCTTTCAGCTTAAATGTGCAATAATTCGCTACATGGGTTTCATTCTTGTGAAGAGACATAACTCTGTTACAAGGAAATAACGAGAGAATATCGTTTAGTTTGAGATTTTAACTTAATTATACTTTACAAAGTTTCTAAGAGCGTTTTGGTAATAGGTGTGCTTGAACAGATACATTCTTAAACAAATTCTCTAACCTTTCTGCTCTTGTTGCTCAGACGTTCTCGAGTTCGTGCTAGGATTTTACTTGGTTCACAATCACGTCTAAAAATACGATGATGTTTCTGATGATGCTTTTTATGAAGTTGAAGAGTTGATAGCCCCGGTTGATAGCTCCTTTGGTATAGCATGATTCTTGATAAATTCACTCAAAATGTTTGCTTGTAAATTGATGTCTTATAAGGCTTGCAGACCGACCCGTTCTGAAAATGCTTAACGTCCTTTAGTGTTGGTCTATTGTGAATGGTGCGTTCATTTGTATGTGATTTCATTGTCCTAGAAATCATAGAATCCGTGCTATCTTTTCACGATGACAACTTCTGTAAATTCCATGTGCTGTATGCATGCATAGGTGACACATGCGCTTTAGAGACCAGACGGTGATTTGTGACTGAATGAGGAAAAAAAAAGAGCCGAAGTTTAAACCCAGGCCTCACTGCCTGGGTAATAAGTTGGCTTTGTTTTCGCTTGCAAGCTTTTGCACGCTGTAAAAAACATGTTAGTAAGGATGTATTTAGAAAATAAATATTGTGTTCCTTTTCTGCCATGATAAGATATGTTAAGGAATTTGGGAAAACCTAGGTTATGGGGCTTGGGCGATTATTCAGCTGATTAAGTTATGTTATTTGTTTCTAGCGGAAACACTGCTGCCATCTCTACGTTGTAACTTAAACAAAGGAGTAGGCAAATGTGAAACAGTTACTGTAATAAAGCCTAAAAGGAGTTATATATTGGATTAGAAAAAAATTAACAGTGACACCTAACTGCATAAACTAGGTGTTGAGAATGGACTTTGGTAATACACTTCAGTAATGACATACAGTGATTTAATTGTCTAATTGTAAGACTGACACTAGTATACATGTAGTGTCTTTTTACAATAAACATAATTACTGGAAAAAATTTTCCAGACGAAAACCGTAGCTCAAAAAATGTGGATGGCGCAATAAAGTATAACAAAAATGATTTTTAAGTTTGAAAAGCAGCAGCCTTTTTTCACTTTCCTGGTAGTCAGTATAAAAATAGGTACTTTCTTTAATGTTGTTTGGATTGATGCATAAGTCAGGCTGTTGGTAGTGTCTCTTAACAGCTTTGAAACAAACATGAAAAGCTTAACCCTTTGCGGCCCTTAATAGGTTTGGAATTTAATGTAGTTTTCCAGTGCTAAAATACTTAAAAACTGTAAAATATTTAGGTTTAAAGATATGATTACCAAACTTGCACAAAAACCTCACTAATAAATATACTTTGTGTTGTAGTTTCAAAAAATGTTTGATGCTAATTGACACATGTCATATTATGTCAAAGTTAACGAACAGTGTCATGCAAATGTACAATATAGTTTTCTTCACTGTTGTACATACAACCCTCTACTTTTTCTTCAAAATTATGCATTGTTGTCTAAAATAAAGATTGATGTCTACTGAGTATTGTAAAACCAAATTAAGCACTTCTGGACATTTTGAATCTTTGAAAATTAATACTTTGTCATGCAAGGTCGCATGCCATGCTATCCACGAGAACCAAAAAGTTGACATGCCAGAAAATAATGACAAGTTAGACTGCCAAACACTATCATATGCACAATAAAAAGACTTTCCATGCTTTTTAGACATTTTTCACGATCTATGGTTGATGATACTGTCTAAAACAAGGTACAGCACAAAGGCCAACATCACAATCAAGACAAAAGGAGCTTATTGCCTTGATCAGAGCAAACTTTGCATCTTACTTCTTTTCTTTTTGCCTTCTCATTAGTTGGAAGAAATTAAGGGAAATTGTCTTTCAACATGTCCAGCCAGTAAATGTTAATCATAAGGCCTCCCATGTCTCCTCCGGACGAGAAATTGCCAATCTGCTGCTTAGCAAGGTCAATCTGGAACAGCTTCTGACTTTTTGTATGATGTGGGGATTCTTATTCAATCACATAGCTGTTATAAGTTGATCTATCAACGAGGTGAAAGAAAACCCTACTCCACCATTTCTTTCCAGCCACTGGGATAGTGTATTAGGATATCATTTGATCATTTTTATTTGTATGCCACAACCAGTGTTCTCCAGAAGTGGCGGCAGCTGGTGTTTTCACCAGCTACTTTTGTTAGATAAGACCACAGTGAATAAGTGTAGCTTGAATGTGCACTTAAAATCGCCAGTTCCATAGCACAGAAATCAGTTAGTTTATGCCAGGTTTTTAGTTTACATAAGCTTACATCACCATGTGATTGCCAACTGATCAGCTGTTGGATCACATGGTGTTAAATATGCTGGTTTGTTCAAGATACCTTTGTCCCTGGGTGATTCTCAAGTCTACGACAACTCTAATAGTTTTAACCCTAGATATGCTGTGAAATCGGTCCATCTTCATTGGCCCATCGATAAACACCCAGATTTGCCACAGCCAATCTGATCGGCCTCTTGTTCTAAACGCAGTTGTGACTGGTCAACTGTTAAATTATTGTCTTATAGTGATCACTAAAGGAAAAGAATATATTTTTGTTCTTTTTGTCAGCCAATGCTTGAGGCCGTTTGTGACAATGATCGCTTCATTTCCATCATTTTTCGGCAGTTTCAAAGCATGCATGAAAATATCATGGTGACCCGCAAGGTTCACCGGCAAATTCTTCAGAAGACTTTGACAGTGACTCAGAGTATGAACAAAGTTCTGAAACATCTGACAGCAATGAAATTTCCTCAGAAGAACACAGGAATAGTCCAGAATCCGAAGAAAATTGTGATGACAACTTAAATAACAGTCCTGAAAGAGCTGCACTTTGAACATGTGTTTATCCACTGGTGGATGATCCTGACCAAATCGACTTTGTTGTTCGTGATCCCGGGTTCAAAATATGCCCTCTCCAGAGTCAAGTCCATTGATCTATTTTTCCTTGTTCCTTACACAAGAAATTCTGAAAAACTCGCAGATATGCAGAACAAATGAGGAGAATGAGATCAGTGAGGGAGAAGCAGGGAATCAGGCTGAGACACTTGCAATTTTGGCATTTCTGCTTTGAAGAAGTATCTGGGCTTAACACTACTCATGGGGCTTGTGAAGAAGAAGGACACAGCAATACTGGAACATGAAATTTTCCTACCTTTCTACACCCTTTTTTGGCACTGTTATGTTATGTCCAGAAATAATTTTCAATTGATCTCAAAGTGCCTCCATTGCTTTGACAATACATGACCAGAAGCAAAGAAGGACAATGCACTTTATGACCCATTGTTGTTTAGTTCCTTGCCCCTGAGTGGGGGAAAGGGCCGGTATGACCCATTACACAAGTTCAAAAGTACCTGTTGTTGCTATGGCAACCAGGTTACAATGGAAACTGTATGTTTGTAGATAATTTATTTCATAAACAGAAAGGAAATCTGTTGACAATTAAAATGATACCTTGTTTGTTAAAATTGGCTGCCTGGTTGCTGAGTTATATATTTTTCCTGCCTGCATAACACATAGCCTAATCAAGTGCGGCAGAATTGGTATACCCCCAGCAAAAGTAAGGAAGATTTTCATGGGGTTGCATTTCACTGCTGGTTGGTGAAGCTTGTTAAACAAGGGAGCCATGTTGAAAGTCAGACTGAGTCTTTTCACATCTGTTTCTGCATATGGAAGTAAAAATGGAATGGAAGTAAAAAGGCATGAAAATAGGAGACTTGGTTTTAAATCATTGAAAGAAGTTAAAATAAAAAAATGTTGTATGTTACAAGTAATAATTACTGTACAATTATTACATGACAAACTCTGTAATTACTGTAACTGTATTAGTAAATACTGTCAAAATAATTTGCATAAAATCGGCACAAAAACTGACCAAAAACAACATTTTTTCTTGTCTCAGTTACCACCAAAGTACGTCAGATCGTATCTCCAGCCACATAATTTTTGAACATTTTCTGGGGGGGGGGGGGGCATGCCCCCATACCCCCTTAGAAGCTTGGTCCTTTGGGTGCTTGATTTGCGAGCACTGGCTACTTTAGATCTTTATCTGACTACTTCACAATATGTGGAGAACACTGACACCACTCATGTTCTTATTGTAAGATGAGACCAATTCTGGACAGGCTTTTTTCTGAATGCTCCCATCTTTCTGTTTACGATTCTCGTCGGGAAGTTGCTGTGAAGGAGCTTGGTTAAATGTACCACCTTCATGGACTGCTTTCTTGTCCATTCAAGTTATGCTGGGACAGGACCTCTCATCCTCCAAAAAACAACACCTCTCTTCATTCTTTTAATGGCCGCTTTGTCATAGAGGCATGCTGGAAACTCTGCAGCCCAATTGCAAAGTTCCACAACAGAGTATTTTATTTTGATACAAGTCCTCAAGAAGCTTGTATGATGTAAAGAAATTGTCTCAAAAAATGGCATAGCAGTGACCCTGCACATTCTGACATGGTGCAGTGACCACTGAGTAACCTAGATCATGTTGGACTGCCTGTTGTGATTTTCCTGTGTAAATGTCAAATTCTTACAAGTAACCATTTGTACTGTCAGCCTTACACCACATCTTGATGCCCCTTTTTATGGGCTTCCTAGGCATATACTGCTTCAATGAGGTCCTTCCCTTGTATTTTATCATCCATGTAATTATGCATGGTCAGCTGGAGGTTCTACTCCCAAGGCAGCTGGCAAAGAGTTTCCTTTCCTCCAACCAAGACCAGCCAATGGTCAAATTCTGGAACTGTAAGGGCCGGTACATCAGGCTTTCGGAATTGTTTAGAAATTTCAGAGTGGTTTTTGTCTTCCAATGGAGTTCTGAAGGAAATATCTAGGATGCCCTTAAACTGCTGACCACATGTCCACAAGGCGTACTTTGAGTTGAAAGAGCCTGACAATGGAGAAACATTGTTTGAAACTGGTACTTTACCAGCACTTGTAATGTAAAAAATGTAAATCTTATTTATAGTGGTCATGCACTTAGCTATACAAGCACTTGCTTAGCTAGTTTACAGGCATGCCACTGAAACAAAGGAAACAAATATTTCTAATACACATAACACAGTTAAAAATCCCAACTGGGAGGAGGCAGGCCATTTGGCTATTTACAAAGCATGACCGAGGATTTGAACTTGGGACTACCAAGAAACAAATCGCTCTCGTGGCAGGGTAAAGGCGTTGAACCCAGGACCTCCGGATTACAATGCCAGCACTCTTCACCACTCAGCCACGCTGCCTCCAGATTCCTTTTTGGCATCCTGAAGAGCTGACAGAAAGGGATCTGTACAATCCTCTGCTGGATTGGCCTAGTGGCATTTCGTTCGCTTGGTAGACAATTCACTGGGAGCATGAACACTCAATGCCATGTTTGTGGGATTCTGTGAACATGCAACTGGAAAGCCTCCCAACCTGAGATGAACTGAACCCAAAAATTTACCATGCATAGTGACTATGTGTGGGAAATTTAAGGTTTCCTTTGATATAGAGAGTCTCTTTACTAACATACCTCTTAAAGAATGTATTGACCTGGTAGTCAGGTACATTTCTGATTGGAATCCTGACCTTAAATTAGGTAACACTGAGCTTAAGAGTCTTTCTCCGTAGCCACTGCTCAGACCCATTTTTTATTTAAAGGTTCCTTCTACAACCAGATAGATGGTGTCGCTATAGGCTCTCCTCTCGCTCCTGTTCTTTCTAAGTTATTCATGGGGTATCATGAAAAACTATGGTTGGAAAATTTTCTGACATTATGTTGACACATTTTGCTTGTTTCACTCAGAGAATCAACTATTTTTTGATGATATTAACCCTAGGCACTGTAACATCAGAGTCACTATGGAAAAAGAAATAGATCGCAAAATACCTTTCTTAAATGTTCTGATCAACATTTGCACACTTGTTGATAGAGCCTACACGATCACTAGAATGATTTCACAAACCCCAATTCTTATATGCTAATTGGAATCCTTAAATGCTAATGTGCAAGAACAATAGAGCCAGCATGTTCTAAAGAACACCGTTCTAATTTCCAGATGGTTTCTTGCAAACACAAACAACAATGCTTCCAATGTTTTAATCTCTGTTTATCGAGCAGAATCGCTCTCGATCTCATTACAATCTAGATCTTGCTTGAAACTTGAAGCGATTTAGAAAGCTTAGCTATCTGCACCAAGCAAAACACGCTCAAACAGGAACTATATTTTAGTGGTCAAAATGCGTTAAGCAAATCTTATTAAATAGCTGAGAACTGCAAAAGCATGGCTTTTTTCTTCCTTATTTCTGGGCCTTATCTAAATAGGTATTCACTTTTGTGAGCACGTCGTTCACATTGTTCATGGTGTCCATGGCTTTCTGACACATTTTTTTGATGGGCAAGTTGTGCTTCTTTAGCGTGATCAATCTTTGGCTTCTTCTCCTCGTGCCTACCATTCTCTTCTTCCGAACTATCCAATGATAAAGCGACCAATTCATTGTCAAGTTTTCTTTAACAGCTTCCACTTTTCGTTGACATGGAGTCATCAGTGTGGAATACTTTTACTGAAGCTTTTACTCCTTTATCTTGGTTGTTTCCAGAATGCACTGACTCTTCTTCTTCGATTTCTGCGTCCCATGGGCGATAAAGGGATGACTACCAGCGCAAAATGATGGGGTTTTTTTAAATTTTGCGCACATGCAAAATATGCAAATTCATGGAGTCGCTGTTGTAAATAAAAATGGATGTACAAGAGATCCAAGCGGTGGTGTTTAATATTTTGGCATTTTTGTCGCTTTTAATATCAGCACTATCACTGTATGAATACTCAACTAGTGATGGACAATGAAGGACACATCGGCTTGTTCAGGCTGGATTCCTAGGGCTGGGAGCACGTATGATGCGGTTTCCTTTCGACTGATGGAACCTATTGGTCCAGGGCGTAACTTGGATCTACCACCCAATGCAAAGCTTCTGGCTGATAAGGCGTATCCAGATGGTGGGTCACTACTGACACCCATAAAAGCTAACCAGATGCCTTTATTAAATAACAGGGACAGAAGGCAAGCGCAAAGGTTTAACAAGCTTCTGTTTAAGAGGAGGGTAAAAATAGAACACGTTTTTAAGGAAATGAAAGCCTACAAACGATAGGCCAGATTTGCCGGCACCCACGCTGGCTCATGCCTGTGTGCGTGAAGTTAGTTGCCCTTTTATCTGAAAGAAGGGTGAGACTCTTAAAAACAGTCTAGAAGATACGGCGAAACGTAACTTCAACAGTTCTCCACAAATGTCCACAAATGCGCACATGCATATGTGAGCACATGTTCAGTGATAGGACCTCACATTTTCGAACACTTACAAAATTCTCAGCAATGCCGCATTTCATGCTGTAATAACTGTTTCAGTATCCTAGATCATGCTTCCACCACCTTCCAGGTTAAGATAAAAGAAGCTATTCATATTCAGTGGGAAAAACCTACACTAAATCATCAACATTATCACGTTAATTTGAAACTTTCTTTGTAATATTTTACATTGTCGTGTTTCCTTTTGTTCTTATAGTCAATTAGCATTTTGTGTACACTATATATTCAACTCTGTACTTTGTAATTCGAACGGAAGATGACAGAAGATTCTGTTGGAACATGTTTTTAAAACATGTTGTGTTTCTCAAAATCTGAACATGTCTGCTACTATCCAGACATTTCATGGAGTTCAACTTTTAGGTGGTTTTTAAAAATCTTCTGCTAAACAAACCTGAGTGCTTCTCAATCCAGTGGGAATTCAGGTGGCAAGGGTTGTTGTTTTTTTAAACAGCATCCAGCATTTTCATTCTGTTCTACATCCTCCAGAGATGGCAAAATCTTGTGGTTTCCTGCAAATGGCATATCCACGCATCCTCTGATTCCTAAGTAGTTTAAGTTCAAAAGTATCAGGGCATTAACTCACGCTAACTTTCTCTGCAAACCACCATCTTTCTTTACAAACTGTGATTTGTTGATTGACCCCACTAAAACGTCTCGGTCAACCACAAGCGACATCTCTCTTGATACAAAACTTGATTTGCTCTGATGATCCCACTTGGACCCTCTGAAATTGCCCCCATTTGGCACAATGGGTGAAGTGCATAAAAAGAGTAACACCTTTTCCTCCTGCTACTATTCTCTGACTGAAATGTTGAAAATGTCAAGAAAAAATTATTGGCAATTTTGGAGAATTGTACTTTCCATTGAGGTACTTTTATCTTAGTAACGGAGTGCTGTGTGTCATCAATAACCTACAATCTGGTAGATTCAAATATCTCAACGGAACCTGTTATTTCTTAGTTTAAGTTTGCGTTTAAATCAGAATTTACAAATGGTAAACAAAACATGGTGTCATTTATCATTATAACTTATGGGAGCTCTTAATAATATTATTCACACTTACTTTGGAAAGTCAGAAAACCCTGCCATGACTGCCTCATCCAATTTTTTAAGGTTTTAACATCCATCCAGGGCAAAAGACATGCCTAAACGTGCTTGAGGGTGGGGTTTCTTGGGAAAAGTAAATTAAGTCTAAATAATATTTTAAAGCTACCATGAAGTCTTCCCCGATGAAAACAGCTAACATCGGACCAACCAGCTCAAGCTTGTCGCCAATGGGTTGTTCCAAACCTGGTGAAGATGCCATGATTTGGTTTATCTTTGGCATAGCAAACTGTTTTTTTTTTTCAACTCCTTCTCCATAGCAGACTTCACCTCTTCAGATGTGTCATTCCAGAAGAACAACCCTTTGTTTCATCTTCCTTGTTGAAAGGCCTTAAATTAATTTTTTTGGCACTGTTTGCGACTTGCCCCTGTTATTGAAAATTCATAGCCTGTTTGCTGGAGCAGGGTGCAGATGCGGGAACAGTAGTAGGGAAGGGAAGGGAGAATTTCAGAATGTTCTAGCAAAGAATGTAAAACTTGCATTAAGAGCTCCTACATGCATGATGCATACAATTTAATCAAATATCCATACAAAGCTTTTGATGGAACAGAGCACATGACAGCTTTAACATATCACTTCGAGCATGAACACGACTTCACTAGCTCTTGCAGTTTATTGAGGGCTTGGGCTTTGTGCGTCTCGCAGCTATATGGGAAATATCAATATTGTGAGAGAAAGGGATGTTGTATAAGACAGAGACACTGATAGTTGTAGGTTTGTCATTGGAGGTATGTTCCCAGATGTTGTAGGTGTGATACGTGATAAGATGATGAAGGGCTACAAAACTTGCCTTACCTCGGCAGATCCTACCAAGGGCTCTCTCCTGCATTGGCAAGCAAAGATCTCTTCTTCCTCAGTCACATTTGAAAAGAAAGCCCTGGACTTGCTTCCTAGTTACCACTGAAATCTTTTGCAATCCATGTTACATCAGACACAGAGTGACTGGGTCAAAATTGTACATCTCCATTTGATTTTGTTGGTAAAGTCATTAGACATCACACCAATGTTAAAAATATCACAAAAAATGGAGGAGAACAAAAATATATCTTTAGCTACTTGGACATAATATATAGATAAATAAACAAAGAAATAAAATACATGATATAGGGAAATAATTAAAGAACATAAATTACTTAGTAAAACACTTTGAAATCTTAGTCTTAAATGACTCCAAAGAGCTATTTTCAATAAAGTCTTGTGGTGGTTTGTTCCACATCCTTAAAGTACAAGGAAAAAAGCATAAAAATATGCATTCTTTGTGCTGTTTACAGTTAAGAATTTATAATTGTGACTAGAACGAGTCTTGGATCTGCAGGGCACCACAGCGAGGTGTTCAATGACCTCCTCTGAAGTGCAGTCGTTGTCCTCGACTTCCACGCGAGCCTGTTGTTTGACCACGTGCACTTGCACTATGATCATGGCTGCCATTGCTGTTGGGTTCTTTGTTGCTAACATCTGAATGTTTATAAAAAGATATTCCCATAAAAAAACTAGAAAACGAAGCGACACTGTTCATAAATGAAAAATGTTTGATTCCAAATGTAAACAGTGCGCACAAAGATACCAGAGTCGTCAGTATTTTCCATGAGTTCAGCCTCATTTTTGCTTGAATTGCCATTGTTTTCGCTTTCTGATGACACATCTGGCAAGTCTTCTTCACTTTCGTTGTCAAAATCACTGACTTCTTCATCGTTTAGCACTCTCTTTTCACAACCTCTTCCAAAGTGAAATACTGTGCAGCCATTTTTTAATCACCAGTTAAACTAGGGCTAGAAAATATTGAAGAAAAAGTGCCTCTTGAAATGAAGAATGGGTATCCCATAATAGTGTTTCTACTTCAATCCCAGAATGCCTGTTGAAGTAAGCCAACATTTTTAAGAGCACGTGACGAATCATACATATATGTACGATTGGGTCTTAAAGGGTTAAAAGAATAAAATTCTGAATCAAGAATATCATTTTCATAATACAAAAGTGTAAATATCTCTAAAATGAGAAAAGATATTCCAAAAAGGAAAATGTCATTTTTCTTTTCTTTGGATAGTGTTTCAAATAAGCAGCAATTATCTTTTACCTCATAGGCACTTTAAAAATAGAAGCAAACTGCATCTGGAAGAAACAATTTGAAAACAAGAAATGAAGTGACAATGTCTTCCCGAGTCAACAAAGTGATGTTGAAAAACGGTGAAAGGTGTAAGTCTCACGTCCATAATATGCTGTTTATTTAAAATTACCAAGTAAAGGAAACCAAATGAAAAGTTCAATAACAATAGATTTCCATTCAAGATGGCAGTGACCTGCTCATCACTCCCTACCATCTGGCTCCATCATTACCTCTAATAGCTAAACCTTTTTAAGAAACTGAAATAAAGTTGATGTACATGATCAGTAGCACAGTTCTGATGTACAAAGGCGTAACATTGGAGTAAAATTGAAAAATTTATTTAAGAATCAATTTTTGTTAGAAATAAGTCCTAAAGTGAAGGAAATTGGTTCCTATCTTGAAATTGTCATTTCAGTCAATTCAGATGCATTTTAAGCTAACATTCTATTACCCATGATGCAATGCGGCCATGCCCTTTTTTTGTAAAAAATGCTTAACTACCATATTTAAGGACAATTTTAATTGCAAGCTACTGAGGGCAAAAACAGATAAAGGGATGCCAGAATTTGTTCATGTTCGTCCAATGGAACTTGATAAATTGGCCTTCCACTACTTTGCTTTGACACAAGTGGTCCACAGATGTACCGCACAGTTCCTGGTTATACTCCTGCCACCTTATCATCCAGTTTATATGTACAATTAATAACGTTCACCCTTAAAAAGAAATTTCCGAAAAGAACAGCCTGTCCTTCGGAATAAATGCTTCCACTAAAAGGATCCTCAAAGTTTTCTTGAAGGGAAATGACTCCACTGCTAGTAACTTTAAGGAGGTAGTTATCATAGTGACTGTCATCTTCAGCTGCCACAGCCACAATACTTGACACCTGAGGGTTCTCTTGACAGAACAATCTCCTTCCAGTTGCCAACCCATTCCTTATTTTCACAGCTGTCAATACTCTTGACAATGTGACCATGGCAGTAACAAGATCTCTATCTCATGGAGACTATAAGCTGTTCACTGCAAGTCCTTACAGAGTGTAGTTGTCAGATGCCTTTGACAGTGCAGAATCTTCCAGCTTCCCTGTTATGTGCAACACTCAGTTCTCCATTAGAAGGCAAATAGAACAAGACACGCCGCTTTAACTGCACTGACTTCTGCCTAGCAGGAAATGAGGAAACGGCTGGTTCAGAGAAGTTCTCTTTCAGAAAGTTAGAAATATCTTTTGCATTTGATAGTGTGACTTTCCTGGAGAGAACTGCTGAAGTCGCCTTCTGTTTGACAAGGGAGCTAGCTGCTACTTGTTCTCCCTTTGCATGGGAGGTGGCGAAGTAGTTTCGCTGGACTGTGTATCCAAGAGTTGCCAGGGAACAAGATAGGTCACCATAACAGTGCTGGCTCTTGTACTGTCCTGCACGTCCCTCCGTGAATTCATGCATCTTCTTGATGGTGTAGTTGGATTCTTCTATTGCTTTGAAATTAGTTCTGGATGTGAAGGACAGAGTCATGATCCTGGGTGACTTCATCAGAGGTCAGAAACAAATGCTCCTTGCAAATTGGTGGTTCCTCTTCTGTGCTCTGGACACCATCCACCTCAGCATTTGAATATCTGTAAAGAATTGTTACATGAAGACTTACTTTATTTACATTAAAGTATTGGGACTGGATTTCATCTTGAAAGCGACAGACATAATCCTCAGAATAGTCATGGATGCGCAGGGCTTGATCAAGAGGAAGGTTTTCAAGAAGAGAATCTAGCTGTTCCCTTGGCCATTTAGCAACAAGGGCTCTTTTTCATGTCTTTTCCATCAGTGGTAAGTTTTTCAGTCTACACAGTCGTACCATTTCCATTTCACTTCATGATTGCCAACACCTTTCTCCTCTGACAGCAAAACCAAGCTGTGAACTCCAAAGTCTTAGCACTCGCTTTTCAAGCATTTCAATTTATGATAGTCTTAGTCTTTGGGTTTGGGGCGAAGTGTTTGTTCAATAATATTTCCAGCTGAGGTATACACTTCTGTAACTGCTTGATTAGCTTCTCTGCTTTCATTAACCACCCTCTTCCTAAACTTCATGCAGTCTTTGAAGATAATTTGAAGTTCAACGTGCTGGCGACACATGCAGGTCTGGGGGGTACATTGATGCAAACTTAACGTAGGCTTCTGTGTGGGTTTTTTCAAGCACATGTTTTGGATGTTCAACCCATGTTTTCATTCCAATGCCTCTTCTGATCAAGTCTTTCTTGATTCCTGTTGGTCTACTTGCCACCATTTTCCAATAATCATAAACGACCTCTTTGGTTTTTTCAGTGACTGCATCCCGCCTGGTTTTTCATTTGGTTGCAGGCCAGCTTGGCTCTTCACCTTTTAAGATCATTTTGTGTTTCTCAATTCCTGACTTGATACTTCTTCTATCCAAGGCTATGAGTTCTGAAAGTGTCTTCTGGCATGTACTCTTTTTAACATTTTGACCAAAAGAAAGTGATTTTGCTGCTCTAAGTGCAGCTCTTTCTTTGTTTGACTTTTCATTTTTGATGGCTTTAAGGCTTTGGGTGAGATCACTAGCAAGCGCTTTAAGTGCAATCACGTCTTTCTCTCCTAGCGTTTTTATTAGTCTGCATTTCTTGAGCACTTTCCTTATTTGTGGACTTTTTGATATAGCTGCCATTACTTCTGCTTTCTTCTCCAGGGTATCTGGGAGACCCTTTGTAGCTTGTCCAATGGCACGTTTCTTGGCCATCCTGTTTGGGAACGGCATACCAGTAACTTTGATCGGTGCGGCTTCCAGCACTTGAACCTGTGCATTTTGGTTTTTCTTTTTTAGACAGTATCACTTACTTTGTTCTCTAGCCATCTTTCTCTGTTTTTCAAGTTTCCCTTTATTTTCTGAAGCGATCTTCTGCTGGTTTTGTTTGCGCCAAAATTTCTTTGTGGCGTCTTTGATTGGAACATACCGTAATTGTCTGTGCTTGGCTTCTTGACTTTTCTTTATGGCTTTCACAACCTTTTCAAAAATTTTCTCTTGTTTTTTCTCATAATGTGCTCTTCTTTTCTCTTGTCTTTCCTTCTTTTGTTCTTGCCACATCTGAGTCCTAGACACTCCAGAATCAATAATCTTTGCATTCAGTTTCACGGCCTTGTGCTTGCAAACAACACAATACTTGACTTCGTGCTTGAAACACGCAGCATGTGCTCAGGGAGTTTCCCGCTCATTTCCTCACCTGATGCAATATTTTACTTCTTAATAAGGAAATCTAAAACAATGCTCATCAATTCTGTAAACTTTGGGATGATTTGGAAGTAAAGGAAGCTGCCAAACTGGTCAGAGTGTCGCAGTTGTCTTTGCTCGAAATTCAATTGCTTACCTTCCTCAGGATCAAAATTGTTGACCTTATGTTTTTAACAAACTTTCTTGCCAATATTTTCGCCATCCTGTTAAGAAAAAGACAGCAAGAGGGAGATAAAAGAACAGTTTAACTAGATATGTTACACTAAAAAGTAGTTAGAATTAACTTAAATGCAACCGGCCAGAAAACATTCATAACTTTTATACTGACCTTCCACTGCTCAAGAACATGAAACTTGTTTCAACTGCCATGTAAACCTCATGCACATCCAATACAAAAGTACTGGGGAGGGCCACAGCATTAACACTGTGTTACAGCGATACCTTCTTGACAGTTTACACAGATTACATTGTCTGGGAGTTGCTGTTCTTCAATGTATGAATTCAGCAATTTTTCCTGTATCTTTTCCCAGTTACCAGAGGTGCTCAAAACACGATTTTGCTGTCGAGATGTGGATAGCTGGTTCTCGAGATCATGAAGAGGGACATCTTGTTCTTCTGGACTGTCAATCTCCTTGTTATTTTCCTGCATACTCTTTTCAGGCTACCTCCCAAATTCAACTTTTAGTGGAATGGAAATGGTGGTCTTCTTTCCATCATGCCCAATATTCTTCACATTTAAGGAAATTGGCTTTAACTGAGGCATTTCATGGGTGATTCAAGCCAGAGGTATTTTGCGATCAGCTGTTTTTGGCAAGCACGCAAATAATCAGGAGAAAAGAACGTCTAAAAACTGAATGCTTATAGCCAGATCAATGCACAACAAGTAGGCTATGGATGCCATTTTTGGGGGCTTGTTTACCGAACAGCAAAGTGATTTGATTGGTCGAAATGTTTATGGATATTTAATGAGCTACTGGAAAGACTTAGATGATCAGTTGAGATTGCTTGAACCCAGTGATCTAAATCTAGAATGTACGGGTGTAAGCCATTTAGATTGTGTAAGTGGGGTGGAGCATACAGAGTGAACTACAACAATTTCATCACAATATCTGTGAATGCCATGGATTTATCTGAAGCCCTTGTATCTTCTAGCCCTCATATCTCATATATCTGCCTGGATTATATGCTTTATTTCTGCCTCACTTGAGCCAGTCTTCCTATGAAGTGCCCTTATGGACAGAGAAAGCCTTGTAGAGTGCATTAACTGCCCTGAGGAATTTTGAGCAATGGTTCATTTTGATCAGCAGTTAGATGCTGTTTGTTTTTGCATTGCACACACTACACTGTCAAACTTGGAGCTGATTCCCATTGGCTGCTTAAAACAATATGCCACTGGGCAGGTCCATCTAATGAGCAATTTTCCTTACAAGCAAACATTTGCATCTCCAGCTGGTCGCAACTTCCAAACTGAACAACTTCTCTGATTAGCAAAGAGCAGATCAAGTCCAAATTTAGTTAAAATATAGGATCATTTGAAGCACCAAGAATGACAAAATGCTGTCTTGTTGTGAAATCTGTCTTACTTGCACCATGCTGGTTAGACGAGAAGAGACAGTTCTCATTGATGCGCATACTATGTGCCTTTCCCCAGTCTTCATCATGTGACACAATAGCATGCTCTTCAGTGCACTCAAGCCAAACACCATAATATAATAATGTAATAATATATCATACCATAATAATATAATATACCATCACTCTGCAGGATTAACTGCACAACTTTGCAGTGATCTCCAACAGAATTCTTGGTTGCATACAAAAATTTGTTGTCTACGCACACAATCGATTCAAGCAATGGTTGGTTATCATTCTTGGGGAAAACTATGTCTTATTAACTCATCAAAAGAGTGTCGTACGTTAGCTCCGTTCTCTTGAAGTGGTCTTCTATGAATCTTCATCTCTTGCACAGTTCCTACATAGCTCAATTTCAGCTGAATAGCAATCTCTTCAAGATCAGCCTTCCTCCTTCCTTTCAAGGATATCATGATAGAGTTGGGAAAAACTTCTTTTGCCTTGAGTAGGGCACTTTCACAGGTGAGGAACGGGATACTATGTGCATAATGAAATTCTTCCTTGTACAATGTTGATCTATTTCATTTTGCATCAAATACCAGAAAAAGAATCCAATTAAAATTTTCAACAGCAGTACTTATAGGAGATGGAATCATCCCCATGTGATTGTTTTGCATAACTTTGTCCAGTTCTTGTATAATGGTTTGACAGATATATACCCAATTTGGCTCAGTTTGTCAATCAAGCTCTGCTTGCTTAGTTCAAGAATGGCACATTCTTAGCTGTGAGAGGTTAGATCATTTATCCCCACATTTCAGTTAGTGGTTTGAAAATGATGCCTTCAGGATTTTGCCTGGGGCAGTCAGGCACAATCAAAAGTAACCACAAGTACAGGTCTATATCACCGTTCTCAGGTTTGGACTTGATAATTTCAAATGCTGACTTGTTGCATTTGGTTTGTAACAAAGTAGATTACATTAGATTAGATTAGATTAGTTAGATTTATTTAATGTTATTTCTTGTAGACCTAGCTTGTTAATTCTATCTAAGACTGCCAGAGTGTTTTAATAAACCACTACTACTATCCTCTCAATAACTTTGGCATTTTGTGGCTATTGAGATAAGATAAAATAAAATTTTATTGTACACTCCTTAAAAGGTTTTTCAGTGAACAATATAATACATGAGGTGAGATAAGTACAAAGTGCACTAGTTATATATTATGTATGAAGTACACTAATTATATAAAAAAAAAATAGAAAGGAAGAAAAATGAAAGAAATAAGAAAAATTTAATTTAAGGACTTGCTGAGAAGCTTTGTCTTCAGAGTTTCCTTAAAATTTGCATGACTCTCGCATAGTTTTAAGTCTTTGTCTAAAGAGTTCCATAGTTTTGCTATTCTGTAATGAAAAGATCTCTGACCAGCAGTGGTTTTTGCACAGGGGAATGTTCAGTTGTTGCGAGTTTCTTGTGGTTCTGCTTGATATTTGTTGCCTTTTGACAAATTGTGATGTCAGATAGGTCGGGGCGCAGCCTGTCATGCACTTAAAAGCAAAAACAGCGTCTCAGAGGTAAAGCTGCTTTTTCACAGGAAGCCACCTCAAATTCTTGAGTGATGGAGTTATATGCTCAAATTTATATAATTATAATTATATAATTATCCGAGCAGTGAAGTTCTGATCAGAAGAGGAGGATTGTTGCTGTTCAGATCCAAAAGAAAGTGGAACTTAAATGGGATCCCCTTGCCTACTGGTCACATCTATGTGAGGTAGTGGTATCCACTATATCTGCCTGCCAGAGATCATTTAACTTGTAGGCTACTCTGGGTAGATCTTTTTTCTTCCCTTCTTTGGTATTTTTTAGCAACTGGTTGGCCCTCACAAACTCCCTCTCAAATTACTGCACCTCCATAAATGTTATGCCAAATTGGGAGTGATCGTGTTTTAAATACTCATACTTAGCCTTGGAGAGGCAAACACAACAGGGCTACTTTTGTAATATAGAAATGCCTTAGAAGCAACTGATGCTTCTTGTTCAAAGTCTCTGTAAAATACCGCCCCCTCTTGCATACTTCCAATACACATGGAAACATACTCATGAGTGATAGCTGTAAGGTGGTAAGAACTATCTTTGAAGGACACGTCGAAACTTCTTACTATATGGCTTTCTGTGTCAGAAGCAATAGGTGGTTACTCTTGTATTGGCGAAATGGGAATATACCGATCTTTTATAAACAGTTACAACATTAGTTTAGAAGAACTAAGAAAATACTCATTTACTAGATAGTTCAACTCCGATAAAACCATCAAAGGTTCTCATTAAGTAAAGCCTTTCTGTCTGACATGAAAACTGCTCTTACACTGTCCTCAGATATATTTGTTTTCCTTTTCTTTATTCAAGTTTGTAGATATTTTGAATATAGCTGGATTCAATTCTCTTTATTACTGTATATAGGTCTTATCATAGAAGAGCCATGTTCAGTGGAATGGTAATAAACCTTTATTATTCTTATTATTATTATTATTATTATTATTATTATTATTATTATAATTAAGGCTTCGTAGCAGCACAAAGTAAGAGATTGCTCTGATGAACCCCACAATGTTTTTGTAGTTCATTTTTTAATGAAGACAATACTTCTTTCTGATGAGACATCATCCATGGTCAGTTGTAAAATGAAAATATGCAATAAATAGTGTAACAAAGTGAGATATTAACAAGAGCAATTAAGGATGAAGGCATGAACCAAAAAAGGTAAACCTATTTGAGCTAAGAAAGGAGACTAATCAGTATGAAAGGGATACATTAATATGTTTAACCTGAAAATTTAACAATGGCTGCTCCCAAAGGATGTGCATGGCTTCATTTATTTTCAGTTGGAAACTTGTGGAAGCAGAGTTGAGAATTTTGTTCAGAAGATTGTTTTAAAATTCTTGACTCTACTTCCACAAGCTTTCAATTGAAAGTAAAGGAAGCCATGCACATCCTTCAAGTTGTAGGAAGCAGCTGAGAAAATTGCCTGCCTGTGCCCGTGTCAATTTAGTTTGGCTCTGATCTTGCTTTTAGCCCACTTACCAGAATTGTTTAGACATCTCTTATTGAGATCACATGGCATCTTGTTTTTGGTCTCCCAAGCAGCCAGGTGTCATGCTGCACACCTTGGGCTTTCTTGTAGTTGTCAATGTACTTTTTGCACTCTTCTGGGCTCATACAATTTTTGGTCCAGCCTGCGGTCTCTTGCTTGCCCTTCAGGAACGTGTTAATGTAGTCTCCAGAGACCATTTTCTTCTAGTATAATTTAAGACCTTGAACACGCACAATATTGAGTAGTTCTCCTCTAGTGCAAGTGCAATTTCTGGACTCCCTCAATAGCTCTCTCACTTAATTTGGGCTAATGCAACTGATCAGCAGGAATTCACTTCTTTTGTGAATTTATGGCATACCACAAACATAACTTTAGACGCAGAGCCCCTAGGGCTTCTAATCCAACATGGTAAAATTGGGTGGAAGAGGTCTCTGGGTGGTAACACCCTGCAGTGCATCAGACCAAAATAGGAGAGCTGTAGGGTAGTCTGGAACTCAGTTTTTCAGAATTACTGGATGTCCCACAGTATAGATTCCCATTTTGTTCACAGACGGGTAGATCAAGGTGACATCAAGGTATCTTGCATATTATTTCATCAGTCTTTTCTGAACCAGAGGGTCTGATGATGGTCATGGGTGATCGAACGACTTTATCAGCATTCTGTAACAGTCAACTCTTCCTCCAAACAAGGTCCTGACCTCAACCATGTCTTTGGCCACATAGGTTGTGTATATGTCTGCTGACACTGTTTGTCAGCCAATTCCCTGCCCCACTCACATTCAATATTGATTCCACATTGTAGCCTGCCTGGCATAAACGCCCTTCTCTGTTCATTATGTTAGTGTACAAGTCACCCATTGTCCCACTTGCCACTAGAGACTTTGTGTTGGGTGAGTAGTACCGAATTATCTGTGCCAATCGCAACTGTAGAACTCGAGGATGGTGTTTGTGTGGGGAAGGAACCCATCTACCTTAATGGTGTCATCTCTGAGGTGCACTTTGTTCTCTGCTATTCTTCCCAGTGCCCCTCAAAATGAGTGATGTACAGAAACTTGAGCCAGCTGAGTGCTATCTTGCTCTGTGTATCTTTGTGCATATACCTTCCATGTGGAACAAGACTGACTATGCCAGGTTCTAGGAAATGTCTTTCAAACAAGATTACAATAGGATGCTATTGTGAGATGACCCATCGTATAAGTTTTGGCCAACTGAACAGTTCTTGCTCTAGAAGAAGTATTAATTTCAATGTGTTGGAGCTCTAGAGTAATAACTTTTCGTTTAAATAGCAAAACTCAGTGACATGACATCTCCATACAAAGCTCTGTAAATTTGGGTGAAACACTTCTCCAAGCAACACACGAATGAAAAACAGACCTCAATCTTGGCAAGGTTGTTCATATAACAATCATCTTTCACACTCCAGATTCTTGAGTTAATTTATTGAATGGTTGTGTTTTTTGAATTTTCAATGGCCTGACAGCGCAAACCAGTAATTCGCGTCATTTTGAAGAGTGTGGGAAAATGAGTCTCCAATGTCCTTTGTGCGGTCAGCAGTTAGAGATCATAGTCATTCATAATGCCCCGTAATACTATATTTCTGCTTGTAAATTCGCAATTTTTGGGGAAAAAACAAAGGGAAAAAGAGGAAAAAACACGCCGCTAAGTACGTGGACAAAATTAAACAAATTTGGGAGGTCTCTGTTTTCGTGGATTCACCGAATGTGCACCCCAGTTTTATCACTGGAGAGCTTGCAGCCTGTTGAAAACCACCTACAGCAGAGAAGTGGCTGCGAAACAGACAGGCCAGGGGTCGTGCAGTGATTCCCTGTAAATGGATGCTATCAGTATCACAAGGAATGGCACAAAGGGTAGAGAGATTGTTTGTGCTCATTTACCAGATGTTGAGGGCCATGCAAACATGTAAGTTAAGGTTTTGTAGGGGGCATTGCACTCTTTTTTTTTGCATTTTTTAAAAACTATACACACTGCAGCTGTTCCTAGTAGGTGATGATTCTCTTCACCTCCCCATGAAGCTTGAATGTACCAGAAAGTAATATTTTAATAAATAATTTTTATGAAAGCAAAGACTGAAAAGGTACAAGAGTTTAGAATGTAGTGTAGAGTGTTGAACATTACTAATTGTGAAACTAATGCAAAACATTAATTGGTTGTGAACAGGAAACATATCAGTTTGGTTAAGAATATGTAATAAAAAATAGAGAACATGAGAGTTATCAGACCACTTGAGGGCAATCTCTTATTTAGTGAGACTAATCTGGTAACTACATTCAAAATAAATTCATATTTTAAAACGAAAAATACATTTGTAATAATATTGACATCTGTAAGCAATGTAATAATCTTCTAAGCGCTTGTGATTTGTTTCAGGTCCTGCATTCTGCTAAGAGGAAAATTCAAGGTCGAGAGTACCTAAAGAGTGAATAAAATAAAATGGATTTCACTTTCAAGACTGAATTTGTTTTGTATACTTTAAATAAAGATATAATAAAACCTTGGGACATGTGGATGGATT
>Ga0126338_10000403_pt1 | contig 22688 bp, 14 predicted proteins | sample OrbCmetagenome_2_FD_92529 | JGI IMG/M metagenome (GOLD analysis project Ga0126338, IMG submission 92529) | Coral microbial communities from Petempiche,Puerto Morelos, Mexico - Orbicella C C metagenome | ecosystem: Host-associated > Invertebrates > Cnidaria > Coral | place: Petempiche,Puerto... | reverse complement strand
TCCTGGCAGGAATACAGCAAAACAGTTCACTCATCAGTCTGAATGCCGCAGGACACCAGGTACAGTAGGTATACCGTCTAACCCTCCATAGAAGCTGAATCGTTTTCTTCTTTGGTTTGTTCAGTCACTCAAGTGAGGTTGTTCATGAACAAAACCCTCCCGGCGGCATTAACCAATCAGAAGTTACATCTACTCTCCCACTATCTAACAATATGCAGATTATCATTTAAAATTTCCGCCGAAAGGAAAATGCTTACATAGATATTTTCCTTAAACTAGATAGTGCAAATTTTCTTCTTCCATTTTGTAACCGTAATATTCCCATGGCCAAAGAAGATCTAACCACGAGTTATGGAGGCTACATGTAGAAGGGTGTTTTCATTTTATTGCTGTCAGGTGACTACATGCGTATAATGTTTCTATAATACTTTTGTTTTCAGGTGTCCCGTTTGTCATTTTTAATGGAGTTTTTATACAGCAGCATTTGTCATCCCACTCTAGAGGAGTTGATCCTGGAGAATACTAAAGTTCTTGAACTTGATGGATGGAACCCATCAGGTGTTACTTTACTTACATGTACATTATATTGTGCTTTTATAAATGCAGTTCTGATAGTGGGGTAGACTAAGTTATCTCTGGCTGTCTGGCTGGCTAAGAAACCTTATGCGCCACTTGGCGCGAAGACGTTAGGTGAAGGAAGGCGAAGTCTGGCTTAGTAGTCTTTTTCATTGTATGTTTACTCACTGTCTCATTCGGCGATGACGTTTTCGTTTTGATTAGAGCTTGAGGAAACACTAGTTTATTAGAAAGTGAACTCATTAAAAAGAGTGTAAAGAAAATCAGAAGGAAAGAAACCACTAAGACTGCAAAATCCACCAATCTCTTGCTATCGGACACGACTTTCATTGCATACTGTTAACACATTTAAGTGACGTGGCGACTCTATGTAAAAAGCTGACTTGCAGGAAAGTAGACGGAGGAACTTCTTGCCTTTGTAAGAAATTCCTCTTTGATGTTTTAAATTGTTGGTGCCACTTTTCAATTCCTTTCCACTCGCCCTTTGTTGGGTATAGCGTTAGAAAACAGCGTCTCTTTTTAAATTTGGCTTCGTGTTAACAGCGACTCTTATTTGTATTTACTTGATGTAGGCTTGTCATTAACGGAGGGAAGTTCCAGTCTCACCAAACTACTCCTGTCAGGATGTTCTTTGACAAACCAAACATTGAGGACTCTGTCCGAAAAGGCTTCAGGCAAATTACCTTGCCTTGTTTACTTGGATCTCTCCAGTAATGAACAGCTAACTGCAGAGTGTCTATTGAGTATTTGTGCCATGACCTCTTCTCCAGGTGAGATTTTCAGTAATCTTCCTCAGATGTATGTCGAAGCTAACCAGCACTCTGATTAGCAAGCTGAAATGGGTGGGGGGTTTTCTCTGTTAATTATAAAATTATTTGTACACTGACTTGTTAAGTGGATACAAGGGAATACTATTCCAACTCAGCTAGGAACTAATAAACCAAGAGTTCATGGGGATTTAGTCAACAACAAGCCATGGGATTTTTCACAAATGTGCTCAGTAGAGGCATCAAGATTAAGACACATCATATGTAGTAATCGTATTGGCAGGAGTTGGTGTGTCGCATTCGTGGTCCAGCAGTCTGGGTTCCAGTCCTCTGGCCGGGATCATTGTGTTATGTTCTTGACACTTAACTCTGCAGCAGTTCCATTCTCCATATTTCCGTCGACCCGGGGCCCATTCGTTAAACCTTTGAAGCCCGGTGTAGCCTACCGATGGGACATATTTTAAGGCGGGATACCGGCAAAGAGGGTTAGATAGGGAGAGATACCTGTAGGTGCTGACCTTCCCTCCAGTAGATTACAGTAAATAACACATGCTACGATGTAGTCTTACTATTAACTGAATGTGCGGTTTGCAGGCCAAAGTTGCTCCTTATCTGTGCTGGACTTCTCATTAAACGCGGCTGATGACATTGCTGGTGATATCGAAAAGCTTCCTGGACTAAAAAACTTAAAGACGTTGCTTTTGAAAAAATGCAGAATTACCCCAGCGAGTGTAGTTGATCTCTCCAAGCTTATCACCTTGACAACGCCTGATTTCTTGAGAATTTCCTCTGTGACGCTGGACGGCATCAAACTATCAGGCGCAGACGCCTTGAAAGGCATGCTGGGACTGTCAGACATGTTTATACCCACAAATCCTTGCAGCCTGGAGTTGCTGTCACTCATAGGGTGTGGCTTGAACGATAGAGACGTAAAACCGCTGATGAACGGCATCGGCAATGGACTGGTCATCAAAGAACTGAGATTATCAGCAAACCGACTCACAGATACAACCGTTAACTACTTAGTAGATTCCTCTGGAACAGCGCTTTCTCTTCAAGCGCTGGATCTTTCTTTAAACAAGGTTGGTGTATCTAAGGACAATTCGAGATAATTATAACGAAAATTTCTCCCCCTCCTGTCAACACGATTACTACATATAATGTGTCTTAATTTCGGTATCTATACTCACTGAGCAAATTTGTGAAAAATACCATGGCTTGTTGTTGACTAAAACCCCTTGAACTCTCGTTTTTATAGTTTCTAATCTGAGAAATATCTCAAAGACCACACTGCACTACTTATTGAATAAATCAGTCCATTTAATTTAGCTATAGTGCTTAAACTGACAGTGCACTTTACCTCTCCATCAGTTGGAACCGTTGAACTACTGGAGCAACATAAATCAGTAAAATGCTAAGGGTAATGTGCGACGGAACAACGACCAAGAAGAGTAACAATTCTAATAGACAATTTATTCTACGGATATAGGGCTTAAGCACCAGCACACAGAGCCAAGAGACCCTAAATTAGCTTTTACTTCACTTCGCGCGTAAGAGACAGTTTCCCTGTCTTTTCATTTGATGTACTCGAACTAATTACGTTTTCTTAAGCATCGCTTCTTGTCTTCATGAAGTAATATCTCAAAGAATAAACTCTCTTTTTATTAGATTCGAAATGGCGGAGCCCAGAAATTAGCAGGAGCTTTGTCCGACAAACTGGCAAACCTGAAAAGCTTATTGCTGGCTGACAACTGTATCGGTCAGATAGGAATACTAGCTTTGGTCGGCAAGGTCGGTCCCGGCTCTCAAGTAGGAGTATTAAACCTCAAGAGCCAACAACAAGCGTTGGGAGAGGAAGATATGGACGAAATAATGGAAGAGCTGGCGAAATCACTAGGTATATGTGATAGTTACATATGGCTCTAAAACGATACTGCTGACATAATTTATCTCGAAAGGAAAGCAAGGCAAATATGCGAGCGCGCATTGGTTTTGTTTCAAAAGACTGGTTCTGTACACGTTTTTCCCAGTGGTAGTTGAGAATTTGTCTGTCATATTACACTTTCAGGATTTGACCCAGAAAACAGCGAAGGTTGTGCACCAGACATCAGTCTTCCAGCAAACTTCACAATCAATCTTACCGGGTTAGGAGGTGAACCCGGTGAACTGGGACCTAAACTCGACAGTCAAGCCGTGCTGACAGATTACAGTGCCAATCACCGCAGAACCTTGACGTTTAAAGATGTACTCCAGCTGTCAGCGGTCCTGTCCCAATCAGAAAACACGAGGGCTATAATGAGTCAGAGCGACTGGGACCGAGTCATCAGCGCCGATAAAGATGCTCCGGCGTGGTTGCAACTTTCATCAAAACGCGAGTGCGCCGTGTACGTCAGTAACCTGCCGCTGAGTGTCACTGCAGAAAAACTTGAGGGACAACTGGATAGCGAAGCGGAGTGCAATGTTGTGGAAGTTTATTTGCTGAAGGTTAGAAAAACTGCCTACTTTCCTGGCATTTATTTTGCGTTAATAAGTATTACTCGCGCATGTCAACTGGTACTTTGTTTTGGTCGGTCGATTGTTGGGTCGGGAGGTCGGGAGTGAAGGCAAAATAGTATGTTACTCGATTGTGTTACAAATCTGGTCTGTTGATTTTGTCGTGATGTTACTTCTGACAAACACTTGTCACTTGACTCGTTGACCTCGCTCAGGTTGGCGTTGTCGAAACATCAGTCACCAACAGCAGGTTCCTAACAGAACTTCTCTCACCCATCAACCTCGTTCGCAAAAGCCGTGGGAAAGAGGTTGCTCACTCAGACGATCGTACTAGGCAAACCACCTGAGCATGATACTCCTCGGTTCAAGCCATTTACCGCGTGTGTTATATTTTCACAAATAAACGCTTGGTTTTTATTTAAATTCAGGATCAAATTCTGAGGAAACCAAATGGTTTAGCGTGGGTGCTGTTCACAGATTCTGCATCTGTTCAGCGGGCAGTGGAATACTACAACTCAGGTCAGGCCTTCATGTACGGCACGCCATTTGTTATCTCCACCCTGAATGTTGATGTTATGGCCGACACTGGATCCGAAGAAAATGCTGAGGCTAAAGCAAGGTCAGTGGCTTTCTGAGATCTCTAACAAACTAGTCAAATTTTGAATAACTCCATGACGACAACACTTTTTATGTTTAAACGATGATACAAAATTACAGCAGGGCTAATGTGGTCGTGTAAACAAATCGCTATAGCTTTAAAGAACACGGAACTAGCACAAGCTGTCGACGTAGTGAGCTTGGAGAATCTTCATTTTGATTATAACCCTAAACAAGCAATCGTTTTGTTTCACTTTCTTTGGATGTTTTTTTTTAAAGATAAATAGAAAACATTTCCCGCGTTTTACGCGACTGGTGAATTGCGGGAAAAGGATGCTGCAGTTGCGACAGGTAACCTTTTATTTTGGTTTGTTTCTTATTTTGTTGGCTGATTGATTGATTTTCATCGTGTTTACAGACAAGAGGTGATACAACGTGCTGAAGGTCGTAAAGCGGATCAAACTGCGCATGCACAACTGGTTCAGTCGAACTATAACGAGAGTCTTGCGCGTCACGAGTATGCGGCCCAGCACCCCGCCTACGCAGATGGCCGAGTGTGGTGAGCTGGTGCCGAGGGTCCAATCAGGACAGGAAGCCCTTTAAAATTGTTGTAGTTCTAGCATCGAAGCTTCCCTGGGCTGATTGTTGGCGAAGAGCAAACCATCAAAGTCGCAAGAATCCGAACCGTCTAATTGTTTAATCATAACGCTCTGAACGGTTCTTTCAAACAACAACAACAACAACAACGACAACAACGACAAAACTGAAGAACATTTCCCTTTTAGAGCCTTCACTTAAACGCGAAGTGGAGGCCATTTTCGAAGATTGTCCACAGCCTCCCTCCTTCGTTTATTCGACGGCCTCTGTGTTGACAGACCGCGCGGTTACATCTTGTATCCAATATTTGGTTTATGGGTAATGTTAAAAGAGTGCATTTCAACTGTGTGCTCGTACATATTACTCTGGTCTGAAGAGTTTTCAACACTACTTAATTATTTATTTTTAAATAAAGGATGTGTAATATTTTGCTAAAGAATTTGTCCATATTTTGTGAATGTTTATGGACCACAGAGTGTTTATATAAGAATTTGATCTGTTTGTAAATAAAACAGGAAACCATTGATAGACGTTTCGCCTTTTCACTTCAAAAAGAACAGTTCCCGAAAACGAGTGTTCAGTGTTCAGAGAGAAGGAATGTGAAATCTCTACTGCCCGTGAAATGCAGCAGTCAATTGAGGCTGGGATGTCCTGCCGTCAGTGCTTGTGACGATCTTTTATTTTTCTTACAAGACGTGACGATATTTCATTTGCCTTACATGAAGTGTATTAGACTGCATGGAAGCCCAGATGTATGCCTGTTCAGACCAGTTCATTAAAACTTTCGAGTTGTGTGTATTGTGTGCTGAGGTCCCTGCCCTATTTTGCTGTCCCCATTTGACGCTTCCTTGGCGGTGTACAACGTAACAGTACTAATGTACAAATGATCGCAATAATTAAAGAATATCAAAACTGCTACTTGAATTCGGGCACAGCAACACCTAACATTGGGTGATATGAAGCAAACGTTTACGCTTGATTAGAGTTCTTTTTGTGTACTCCTTTCAGTTCATCTGAAGGACAAAGCTATTTCGGGCTGATACTATGTTCTAAAACAAATCGTAAAATAACCTTGATGTTCCGTTCACAGAAACCCCTTTTCTATTCAGCTTTTAAGAGCAAACGGCAGACCCTTGAAGTCTTACCGTTGCATTTAAAAACTGAACAGTTGACCGTTTTTTTCACTAATTAAAAAACTGCGGAGGTGTTGGAAGGCGACGATCCCGGGGTCGGGGCATTTGCCCACTTTCTTCGTCCCCACCCCGGGGCATTTAGACAGCCTATGTGTCCCCACCCCGGGGAATTTGCGCATTTTTTTTAAAAAAATGCTTATGCCCGGGGGTTAGCCCGGGGGGAGGGGGGGGGGGAGAATAGGCACTGCTGGAATTGACTGATGCATAATATTTTTATTTTCAACGATTTCCTGTTGGTTGAAATTCGAATTTGGCGAAGTTTGTTTTCTCGGTACCCTGCAGCGACCCATCGCTGTGACGTGCTTCAATGTTCCATTTCGGCACACAATAAGTTAATAGTTAATAAAGTGTCTACTGTTCGTGGCGCAGATGTCACTAGCGGTTCGATTCGATTCAGTGTCGTGATTTAAGTAACACTTGATTTCTGAGCTCACCTTGGATTCGTGAGAAACATCTCGCGTTGTCTGTGTTTGCCTTATTTTTGCAAAGAAGCCAAATGCTCGACTGCGCTTTCGAAACGCACGGTCGCCTTTCTCGTTGACAATTTGTTTGGCATACTTCAAGTTAACAACGGCTCGTAAATCAGCTTAAACATATAACAATACAGCTCACTGGACAAGAAACAAAATGGGTGTCCAATGTTCCTTGATTTTATCCAGTTTACGAAAAGCGCGGGAAACAAGTAACTAAGTCGACAGCTTGTAAAAGCTCCCGCTCTCAGTGGTCGCTAACTCAGCCATTCCAAATTAGTAGTATAGGTAATGTTGCGAATGCGGGTGCAATTAAGGTTACACTAAGAGTAATATTTGAAAATTCTCTCAAAATTGCACGAGCCTTTAGGCGAATGTAATTTAAAAGAATTTTCAAATATCATATGTAGTGTAAATCCTCTTCATAAGATTACTCATTTATTATATGACTGAGAAAATAACGAACGCACGCGCGTTAATTTGCGCTGTATAGTGCAAATTAGAAATTAACGATAAATTAGCCTGCTCTCAGCCGATCACAATGAGGTAATTTTCGCAGTCATATAACAAAATAATCAACACATCAAAACACATAATAAATCCAGCCCTGTCTCTTGAGATTAATGACACAAAAAAATGCACATTTGCGCGCTCAAGTAGTAGGCCAGACATAAACTGTTGAACCATGCCGATTTTAATATCTGAATGGTACGCAAAAATCTCAGAAATTCCGAACGAAAACTGGCATGCATGTTCCAGTTACTCGAAGCGCCTGGAATTAAGCTTAGTTGCCGAATATAGCAGCAGGGTGTACGGGTCGACGGTAAATTTCCAATTGAAAATTTTGGACTTTACTCAAGATGTGCCATTGTCATTGAAAATGTTCCGGTTGATCAAGCTGATTCGCCTCACATAACAATCAACATTTCGACCACAGGTTCCGGAAATTTGGAAGTAAATAAAACTGCTATGTTAAAAAATTCAAATAATTATACTGGACCGGTATAATTTAAACTTAACGCGGGCAAACAGTTCTCTTCGTACATGATAGTAATGCGTCTAGTAATGCGTGTATTGAAGACAACCAGAGAGCGCGCACAACTTTAAAGGACTCATTTCCCTTTTTCGGCTTGAAAAAACAATGATTTAAATTGAGTTTGGCAACAGCGACCGTTAACAGAAACCCAAATTGCGCGGTCTACGCAAATAAATACGCCTGACTTTCGTATTCGTCACAGTCTGCTGCTTTAGAACAAGGCACTATTAAAATAGGTCTTATAAATACGGCGCGACGGTTAGCGTGGGGTTCATTTGACGGTTCTACTTACAACAGTTCACACGGCAGGTTATGATACCGAGTTTGGAAAATTTGATAAAGTTGTTCTGGCAAAGTGATAAAATCATCCTGTCAGTTGAAGATGAAGGCTGTGTTGCTAAGTTTTCTGTTTCTGTCGATTGTCGTCTGCAAAGCTGCGAAGTTTCCTTTCCACTTAAAGGACGAACAAGGTAAGAACTGCTTATCATATTCGTCATATTGTTTTGGTTTCGTAATGAAGTTGATATGGATAAATACACACGCGATATTCAAGTCAGTAACTCAAAATGAACATTTTTCGATTTTCTATTGTCCGACTGAAAGTTGACTAGTTTAAAGAGTGTATGCGACGTTGAAGTTCAGGCCGAAGGCGCTTTTTTGTACTTATTTACATTGTAATGCCAATGCAACGGTAATCGACAAAAGCTTTTGTCTTTTTCGCGCCTTTTTTCCAACCATGTTTTCAACTGATTTGTCAACAAATGAGCGAATCTATCTTAATCTCACAACTGAATATTGATTGCTGAGTGTCTTTCTTGGGAGAGGTAACAAATGCTGGTAAAAAGGAAAGTGTACGGCAGAGTACAGATCACTACATTACACAACAAGACAGGGAACGCGCGATCTAATTTGAAAGTTAAGCTAGTTTAATATCGATTATCGGCGAACTAATCAGACTCACGGACTCAAATTAGATCAGACTGTAGTTCGAATATCTTCTTTCCGACGATTGGGAGCATTGAAGGATGAGAACCACGGAAAAAATTTTGGTCGCTTAAATTCAGTTGCATCCCTGGTGTTTACAAAGACTCCAACCGGGGTCACTTGAGAGTCTTAAATCAATCAGCACACAATTTTGGTTTGCTTGTGATCTTACCAATCATATTTTAGCAACATGAATGCGGTTAGAATAGACAATTTTGATTGGCTGCAACCTGCATTCAAACTTCAGTGACTGGAACTGCTCAGCAAATGAGCGCTAAAATATTTTGGACTCACCGCAGCCGCCAGAGCGGACGCTTGCCGCCCACGCACTCAATTGGGTTCAAAGTTATTTTTATGCTATGTAAATCACTAGAGTGGAAAAATTTAGGACCTGACCACACTAATGCGTTGTTAAAAGTATCCGTTTTCGTCTCAACGAAAACAGAGCAAAATATTTTGACCACACAAGCGTTTTCGTTTTGTTTTCACCTCTCCAAACTAATTCGTTTTCATTGGAGACCGTTGGAAAAAGCATACTTTTTGATACATTTCGTCTATCGTCCACAACCAGAACGCCTCAAAACGCTGATGGAACTATGACTCTTTTTTCGGCACCGTTTACAAAAGCACCCGTTTTCAACTATCCACACTAGAAACAGAGCATTTTCCAAACGATGCGTTTTCAATAGCGTCCTCTTTAAAACCGTTTTCGAAAACCTCCGTTTTCATTACCGTTTTCGGTCGTTTTAGTGTGGGGTCGAAAATGCATCAAAATGTATGAGTTTTAAAACGCATGAGTGTGGTCGGGGCCTAGTCGCAAGATTTTTATGTGGTGCTGCGTCAATCTTAATCACGCGAATTCAACGCAGTCAACACTTTTATATTTAAACACGTCACGCCTGGGAGCTAAGTAAGCTCGATCAAAATACAAACGTGTATGTAACTAGAAAAATTAAATAACCAATAAAATGAATTAAATTGTCACAAAAATAATACAATTAAATATCTAAGAATAAAATAAGCCTAATCATATATTTTTATGTATGCTATTAACACTTAAAATTATGTGCACAGTAAAAATCATCCATCATGGAACTTATTCTCTCAAACCGTGACAGGGAGGACAGAACTTTACATTATGCAATTTAACAAATTCCCTATACTCAGGAAGAATATTTTCATTTATTTGATCAGCATTGCATCTTGTTAAGTTTGTTTCTTCCAACCAACCAAGTTCAAACATTTTGTTTTCTCGATAGATTGTTCGTTTTGTGAAAGTATGCATCGGCTAGGGGACTGCATCTGCGACGATGTGAATTGGTGTCGTGGCGTACAATGCAATGTTGCGGCAAAGTGTGATGAAAAATGTAAGAATTGGAACTTTTTCAGAAAGATACAAAAACTACATAAATATATATTAATTTGTCATGACTGAAAAACGTACAAAGTAGTGTTTAAGGGTGCTTTTCTTTGGGGTGATCTGGATCAGGATCAGTGATCCAAGATCACTCGGATCATGGTGCATTAAAAGAATCGATGAATCCGTGAGTAGAGTAGATTCATCGGTTCCTTTGATGTACCACGATCCGAGTGATCTTGGATCACTAATCCTGATCCAGATCATCCTAAAGGAACGCACCCTAAATATTCCAAACCCAGAGCTCATATAGGCCACTACTGAATAGAAATGGACGCTCAGGGATTGAAATACAAAGAAGACTTTTTCTCCTACATGAGGTAATTAATTCAAAGAGAGGTGATAGCTAGAATGGGTCGTGAGGACGCTATATTAAATCTTCTTGCGATTAGTGGCTGTCGCTCGACAGGGATGTCCGACTCAAGTAGTGAATCTTGATGTCCACCAGAACTTAGCTTAACCCTGAGAAATAGATGAGCGACCAAAAAACTACCTTCCAGTTGACCATCAAAAATGAAAGATTCCTGAATTCAACCAGAATGACCGTGGAAGTATCCCTAATTAACATTGAAGCCTCTCTGTTCTGGAGACAGGCCGCACAGACACACATCAATCTCCGATTTTGTTTGCGTGGGTTCGGTAGTTCTTTTTATTTTTTTTCGGAATGGGAGGCACATCGACCAAGGAAATATAGAATCAGTCAATTAAGGTTTCAGAATTTATCAAGGTTGGGTTATCAATTTTATTAATTTTAACGTGCTGCACACCTACAGGTCGTACAGATGAAACCCCGCCATCAGTGATACAGGAACCTGAAATAGTTCCAGTCACTGCAGCCTCTGTTGGAAACGATTCAGAGCAAGGTTAGAGAGAATATTCCTCATCAATATCAAAGACGATTTTCCAAATATGTTACAAAGGGTTCTTGTTGGATATAACTTTGGACTGCCGTCTGCCCCCCCCCCCTGGGGGAGGGGGTACTCCCAGGAAACTTTGGTAGGGGTGTGCGGCCCGCTTCCCAAAACCCTTACCCCATTTATGACCAATATCTTCGATTTTCCCAACCCTATATATGACCTAACCAAAAATTCGATTCTCTTTTTATGACCATTGCGGCTGGCGCAATTGCCCTAAACATGATTTATGAAGGGCTTTTGTTGATGGTCTTATCGATAATGATGAAAAAGTAGCTTCTTCTAAAAAAAACAGACCCAATGCAAGAGTAGAGTGCTAAAACCATACATCATTTATGCCAAAATCGATACCCTATGACCAAAACGGCTGAAAAACCATACACTTTGAGGCCGCACATACCTTTATAGCCCATATAAGGGAGTAACCCCGCTCCCCCGGCGTTTGCCAAGCTCCATGAGTAAATACCTGCTGTAACTATGTGTAAAAGAGATAGATCTACTCACACCCTTTACGTCAAGTGCGTTTGACCTCAAAATCCAGCCAAACTAGTCTATATATATATATTGATTCAATGTTCCAACTTCAAAGAATGTGTAGAAGGGTCAGCGACACATTTGGAAAACACAGACACACATACAGTTGAAGCCCTGTAAATACAACTCGACCATGAGACAGTCATCTGCGGTGAATTTTGTCTTGCCAGACACTCAGTGCGGGTTACAATCGAACCTCCATGAACGGCCAACTCTTTACAACGGCCACGTTTACTGTTCCAGCGAATGGTCTAGGCATTCATTCTTACTTTAACCTCTGTACAACAGCCACCTCTCTGCAACGACAACTGTCCTTAACTACGTGTCCCAACTGTCAAAGTAAGCTCTTGATAACGGCCAGCAAGTCAACGAAAAAAAAATTGTCATTGTAATAAGTCAGGAAACGTGATCCGTTCCACGCGTCGTTGGTCTCTGTTTCTTTTTTATCGAAATATTTTTAATTGCACTTACGTATTTTTTAAAATAGAATTTTTACACCCCCGTAAAACCTAGGCACCATCTCATATCCATTAGGGAGTTTAAGAAGTTACAAGGGCTACGCCAAGGACAACGTCGATTAAAAAAATGAATTTCTAATTTACCTACGAATCTCGCGATACTCCATAAGCCATTTACTTTGTTTATCACTGTCAAAACTATCATGAAACTGAATCTGGGACACAGCGATAAATTTGAAATAGAAATTTAAAAAGTTAGCCGCTGTGGTTCACGTTCTTCAGACAACGCCGAATTTGGTCATTTTACGTTGTTGTTTTGCAGAGGACGGCAAAGAAATGTACCAAGAATTACGACGGACGTGCACAGCCATTGTTCTCCTCATTAAACCTTTTGTTAAGCGACGTTCCCGTTGCCGTTGCCGTTGCCGTCGTGGTTTTCTTAAACTCCCTAGTGTCTCCCCATAACGGCCACCTCTCTGCAACGGCCACTTTCCTCTGTCCCCAGGCTGATTATTGAGGAGGGATTCGACTGTATATTCTACTGAAGTTTATTCTCTCAAACCGTAAGAGCATCTGCAAAGGGAGGATAGCATTTTCATATTCATATCAATTTAACAAATTGCTTACACTCAGGAAGAATATTCTCATTCGTTTGATTAGCCTTGCATCTTATTAAGTTTCTTTCTTCCAGCCAACCAAGTCCAAACGTTTTGTTTCCTCAACAGATTGCTCGTTTTGTGAAAATATGCATCTGCTAGGGAAATGCAACTGCGACGATGTGAATTGGTGCCGTGACGTACAATGCAATGTACCGGCAAAGTGTGATGAAGAATGTAAGAATTATACGATACACTTTTTAAATATTCAATAGTTGTTTATCTATTTATTTATTTATTTATTGTTTATTCTTTACTAAATACGCCGTGATTGGTTTCTGAAGGCTGGTTTTCTCTTGTGCATGAGCATAAGCAACATATATGCAGACGGAATGCGATGTTAACAACGATCACCTTTCAAAATGCGTTTCATAACCACGCCTTACTGTTTCTGGCATATTGCTTAAGATCATGCTCATGTGTCAGTGGAAACCAGCCTTAAGTTTCCCAATCCCAGAGCTCATCAGTATAAACCATGTTTGACAGCAGCACTGTTACTGAGTAGAAATGACCGCTCTAGGGCTGTACAAGGGGGAGAATTTTTCCTGCATGAGGTAACCGAGAATTGATCTCAGAATACAGCCAGAACCGCCCAAAAAATGTTTCTGATTGTAAAATATATATGTTCGGAATTTCTTTTCTCAGCTCGCCACACTACACCAAGGAATTATAAAATCGATCAGTAACAGTTTCAGAATCTATCAGGCAAAGAAGCTTAAATTTTCCCAATGGAGGGAAAAAACAAAACAAATAAATAAACAAATCGAAAACCAACAACAACACCAGCAAAAAAATCACGAACTCACAAAGGTCATTCTCCCGTCACATTGGAGCAGAGCAAACCACATTAGTCAAATGAGCCTTTTTTCATTATTTTTTTTTTGATATTGATGACCCAATTATTACATCTTGTATTTTTTTCAGGTCATCCGGAGTAATGCAGTTTGAGGAAGTCATTGTCGGTCAGATTAATGATCCTGAACAGTTTCGTTCGGAACATGCGTGAAGAAGTGATGTCAAATATCAACTTCAATTTTTTGCAATTTTTAGATTGAATGCTAGAAAGCACGAGCCTCTTCTATGTCAACAACAACAAAAATACACGAAAGACAATAAATACAACGACAACAACAGTAACAGCAGTGAAAACAAAAACAACGACAGTACAACTATTTTATGCATGGCCGGTAGAATTATATTAATTGTATGAATTGAATAAAGATGAAAAACATTGAGTAAACTGATTCACACATTTGCCCTGTTTATGTTAAAGCCGAGAACCATTCATCTAATTGCCTCTGATATAGGTAATAGACTATTTCCGAGTCGTCGTGCAAAAATAAGTTTGATTTGGATGAAAATGAACTTATAGATGAAACGCATTTTCGTAACAATGTTTTCGCACGAAGACTCTTTTTAACGGAGAGGCAAAGACAATTCGCAAATGGTCTTTTTAGCTGGATTCTTCTAGTGAGGCTCGCTACTATTGTTGAAGCGACCCTTTTTATTGAGCTCGAGTCATAGTCATGTACATTTCCAGAGAGTAAGATCTTCTCTTGTTCCGAGTGTACATCTTTAATGTCAGTGGTGTCGATGGCATTTTCTTCCACCTGGGTTCTCTTGTACTAGATGTTTTCCAACTTATCGAGTGGCATTTAGAGCAATCAGTTTTGCCACGATCAGTCAATGATAAGGAAACCGATTTAATAAATGGATTTAAAAATAAAACTATGTTAGTTCGGCCGATTTGTTGTAGAAACCTAGCTAACTGCAAACTTGATGATAGAACCCATTTGGTCCGAACATTGGCCTTCGTGTTCAAACAAGGCAGGATGGCGCCATAGTTGTCGGACTAACTGGATAAGTTGGACTCTGCAGCTGCAAGACTTTCTTACTTAGTTACGCCTATTTACCCCGCAAATTTGTCGAAGCATTACAAGTGCATGAGAATTTAACAGTAACACGACGCCATGAACTTACTACACGTACTCCGATAACTGGAACAAAAAAATGCATAAATTGTAAAACAGCATTTACAGAAATTTTCTACCGTGAAACCTGTATTAAGCGGATCCCATATTAAGCGGGCACCCTCTATTAAGTGGACACCAGCTTACGTTGCAAAATTTTCCTCCTACAGTTACTGTAAAACAAACCTGCATTCAGCGGACACCTCTGTTAAGCAGACGCGGACACCAATATTAAGCCATTTTGTTGCGCAAAAGCGGACACCTGCCTTAAGCGGACACTAGTAGGGGTCGCAAGGGTGACCGCTTAATACAGGTTTCACTGTATTTAACAGAACCATCGTAATTAAAAGGTATCGTTTTTGTGAACCGATTTTATTTGAAAATGATAACGGAAAAGTTATGTCGACACATTTAAAAGCCTCAGCGCGCTACGCAACTACTGGTAAAAATAGTTCCAAAAAATATATACATATTCGACCTGCCCCTTTTAAAATGGTTCAGGTACTTCCTTATGGTTTAAAAATATCTCCATCTAAAATTTATGATTAACAAAAGTATAACTAACTTATGGTCAAAAATGGTCACAGAAAGGAAATTTCTAAAGTTTCCGAACTATCCTACGATACTTGAAGCTATTTTTTTTTTCGAAAATGTCGCTACAAGAGAGGATTTTCTTCTAACTTTGCAAATAGCATTTAACTCAATAGGTTTTGGCACGTCAGGTAATTAAAAGGCGGATAATTTGAAATGGAGTTAGAAATACGATGATTCCGGTACAACTGATGACTTGAACACTGCCTTACATACTCGTCATTTTACAGCGCAATCCTTAAACGTTTCTTTTCCTTTGTTTCCTTTGTTTTCAGCCCTGCTCCTCTTACTCATGTCTCTTGTGAGCTTAAGCGACAACATTTCACTACCTATGATATAAGTTAAAAGATAAGTCAAATAACATTTTGCGTTCTTGTTTTGACAGTATTTTAACGCTTACTGAATGATTACCGCCTTCTTAGAACCTCCACTCCGCTCCCCCCTTATCCTCTCCCGCTTCCCGCGCTTTCTACTCCCACCTATTCTCCCGGGCTCCCGTCCCCCTGTCGCCCCCCCTCCCCCGGCTTGATACCACGCAGTCAAAACTTTTAAACCGTGAAGCACCTGGAATTTACGAACGTTGTATTTTGTCAATTTATCTATTACAAACAGACTTTTTTAACTGGCTGTCGAATATCAAATAAGCTGCTAAAATTGGTCAGCCAACAGTTCTGGGAACCGCAAACTCTGCCGTCACTCAGAAGTCCTTGGTATGACACAATGTCACGCAACCTGTGGCTAGGCATGCCACAAGTCGACTTTTGCTTTTAAAATCTTCGTCCTTTGCTTATAGCTTATAAGTCGACCTCTGTTTACAAAATCTTCGAGCGAAGACGTCGCGAGCGCGAGCGACGTAAATCGCTAAAGATCGACTTGTTTCACTCGCTGGGATGTCAATCAGAGCGTAACTTTTTGGCGCGAAAAAAACTTTTCATGCGCTCCGCGCGCGGCTGACTTGATTACCACTAAGACATTCGCGAGTACTGTCCCCTAACTCAAATGGAGTCATTTGTTTATAGTGCATGGATGTAGTCAGTAAAACTGACAAACGGGGAAAGCTGTTCCAATGAGAAATGCCTCCTAAAGGACGCAGTCGTGATTGTATTTCTAGTCAGTGAAAATTTTTATTTGACAAATTTCCGGTTGATGAGGCTAATTCGCCTTTATTATACATGCAAAATTTCCGGAATTTGGAGGTAAATAAAACTATTCAACAATGAAAATAATTATACTGGACCGATATAATCAAAGCTTAACACGCGCAAACAGTTCTCTTCAGTCGTACATAATATTAGTGTGTGTATTGAAGACAACTGAGTAGCGAGCGTGCACAGCTTTAAAAGACTAATGGTTTGTTTGGGCTTGAAAAACCAATGATTTAAATTGAGTTGGTAACAGCGACCGTTAACAGGAGCCCAAAATGCGCGGGCGATGCAAATTAATGCATATCACAGTGTATTGCCTTAGAACAAGGCACCCTTAAAATAATTCTTTATAAATAAGGCGCGAAGGATTGACGGATCTTCTTACAATATAGCACACGACAGGGTGTGATCTCGAGTCTGGAAAATTTGACAAAGTAGCTCTAGCAAAGTGATAAAATCATCCTGTCAACTGAAGATGAAGCCTATATTCCTAAGTTTGCTGTTTCTGTCCGTTGTCGTCTGCAAAGCTGCAAAGTTTCCTTTTCACCTAGAGGACCAATTCCAACAGAGACAGGGTAAGAACTACACATTGGCATAATGTTATTGCGGTTTCAATGAACGCGATACAAGAATACTAGATACCCTGAATAACTCATTCAATTCTTCTTAGAATAGTAGATTTTCCTTTAGCATCGTCAAGTGATTTCAAGTATTATTTTGACTTTGTAGGTTTAGAAGTTTTTGAGCTTGGGCAACTATAAAACCTTGAGTTTTCGACACTTAGAAAATTTGCGAGTTTTTACACCGATTCGGAGTCAACCGTTTTGCATTTTCACTAGTACATAAGTAATATACGGGGATGGAATAAGATGTTGATAACAAGCACCTTTTGTCAGGGAAATGTCTAAACGAAATGCGCTTCACAACAGCACCTTACTGCGTCTGCGCATGATTGCGCTTGTGAAAAACCAGCCTTAAGTTTTCCAGTCTCAGGGAGTTCATCGGTATAAACTATGTTTGATAGCAGAACTGTTACTGAGTAGAGATTGCCGCTCAAAGGCTGAGATATAAGGAGGAAAACCTTTCCTGCATGAGGCAGCCCAGAGTTGACCTCAGAATACTGCCAGAATAGACCGCAGGATAAATCTTATAACAAGGATGCCCAGCTTCAAAACACTAGTGAAACCTTGATGTTCACCAGAGTTTTCTCGACACTGAGAAACAGATGGAGAACTAAATAACCGTGCATCACCAAAATTAACTACCAAACATAAACGAATCGAAACTTTCCTTTGTTGGCCGGAGACGTGCGGGAACCACCCAAAAAATACATCTGTGATTTTATTTTATATATGTTCGGATCACTGAGAAAAATTCGTTTTTCAGCTCACACCAAGGAATTATAAAATTGATCAGTGACGTTTTCAGAATCTATCAGGACAAAGAAGCCTAAATTTTTCCAATAGAGGGAATAAACAAAACAAACAAATAAACAAATCGAAAACAACGACAACACCAGACAAAATAATCACGAACTCACAAAGGTCTGTTCTGGAAAAGTGCAACTTGGCAGTAAATGCCAAAACTGTAGTAAAGCTTAAAAAATTGCCATTCTCCTGTCACATCCTTTCATTCCTTCAGAACAAACCACATTAATCAAATAAGCCTTTTTTCCTTTATTTCTTTTAATATCAATGACACAATTATTACTTCTTATATTTTTTTCAGGTCCTCCTGAGTAATGCAGTTTCATAGAGTCATTGTCGGTCAGATTGTTGATCCTGAACAGTTCAGTTCACAGGCGTTGGAATTTTCCGTGGAACATGCGTGAAGAAGTGATCTCAAATATCAACTTTAATTTTTTTCACTTTTAGATTGAATGCTATAAAGCACAAACCTCTTCAATGTCAACGACAACAAAAACACAGCAAAAGACAACAAAAACAACGACAACAACAGTAACAGCAATGAAAACAAAAACAACAACAGCATAACTATATTATGCTAGGCCGGTAGAATTATATTAATTGTATAAATTGTAAAAATTCAGTCTTTTGTTTTATTGGTCAGGAAAGGTCGAAATGTATCGAAAAAGTCATGTGGTTTAGATTTCATTTCTTTAGACTTTCTGTACCAGTATGCAGTAAGAGCTTTCCTTCGTTCACGAGTAGCAATATTCGATATCTCTTTTTAAGTTCAAAGTTTTCTGGTATGCGCTCTTTTGCAAATTGAATGGCATATTTCCTCTTGTTTCTAATAGCCGCTTTCCATTCTTTACATATGAAACATACATCTCTTTCACGAACCCGTTTCTTTCTCATGGGAGCATGTTCATTTGCAATACTATCGAAAAGATTTCTCCAATAGTCATAAGCATCATCTAAATCATCAAAGATTTCACCAACATGCCATGGAGCATCAAGAAGATCCTTGCTAAAGTTGTCAAAGTCAGTAGTTTTAGTTTGTCGGTGGACTAGAGCCTTGGTTGTCGGTTTTTTAACCTTTTCTGTCATTTCGCCATAAACCATACTGTGATCACTGATGTCGGGGTTGTCTTCGCCGCAGTTCTTAAAAAGATCAGGGTTATTTGTAAGCATTACATCAATGAGTGTCTGCGAGTTTGCCGGACCCTTGTTGGTTCATTTTTAAGGCAGTGTAGGTCATTGACTTTTTCTAGGTCCCTCAGGATTTTTCTCTCGCTACGATCTAACCGTAGTCTGTCTAGATTTAAATCACCAACAATAATAACAGTTTTCTTTTTGAAACATGCCCATTGACAGATGCTGTTTAATTCACTCTTGACTCTTTGTAGGTAGTTTCCGCAGGTTTTATTTTCTTTCTTGGAGTTATTAGGCGGTCTGTAAATTGATAGTACCAGAATATCTTGTCTGCCTATTTTAACATCAACTGCTATAACTTCTAAATGTTTTACAGGCCGTTGGCAGAGTGAGCTTTCTTGATGGAATTGTTGTTGATATATAGACAAGTAGGCCACCTCCTCCTTTCGCTTTGTCCTTGCGGAACATATTGTAACGTTGCAATTTGAATTGACTGTCTGGATAGGATCGGTCGATTTTAGTCTCCGATATCACCAATATTTGTGCTTTCAGAGATCTGTGCAGAAGAGTTAGATCTTCGAATTTGTTTTGGATGCTGTTTATATTCAAATGCATTAGGAGGGCGTTGCTTGAGTTCACTTTTCTTTGGTCAATAATGGAGCTATTGTTTTCATGACAGCAGGCTTTGTTGTGTGGCCTTTGTCCGTGGTTTGGCGAGATATTTGCATATTCTCCTTCTTGGTCCTGAATAATGGCGGATATTTCGAAATCATTTGATATGTTAGATTCAGCATTAAATCCTAGATCAGAGTGGTTGCAAGGTGGTAGGCAACACCAGTTACAAATCCAGTCGATATGCGGATAGTCCAAGTAGTGTTTGAATTGTGTATTGGTAAATCCGAGACATTTTGCATGCGACCAGGTTTCGCAATTAGCACATAAGATAGCCTTCTGATTTGAACGAACATTCCTCTGACACTCTTTACATGGGCATTTGACTTTAACTGCTGGTCCTGGTTGAGGGTGAACATCGCCACATAAAGTGATTCGATCAAACTGGAATGAACTGGTCCCATTTGCCGTGTACAAAACTCGTGATTTCAGATATGAATTACCACGACCGTGTAGTTGTAGACGAGCACTGCAGAAAAGTTTTGAGTAGAAGGTTGAAAATAGCCTAATCATTTGGGAATCAGCTCTAACCTCATTCTTACGATATGTGATAGCGTATAAACAAAGTGCTAGAACAGCAATAAGCAGTTTCCCGGAGCCATATTGAGAGCGTCTTTCCGCCATGATTAGTTCAAAAGAGGACCGCACGTTTTTCTTTTCCATCCTGTAACCTCCACTGCGGTAAACAGGCGATGAACTAAGTAAGACGATTGCTCTATGCATTTCTGGTGTTCTTAATTAAAAATTGGAAATCATACTTCACGATTACCTTTTTTAGGGTTGGTTTTTATCCTTGTACTAACACGTGCGAAGAGCTTTGAAGGATGCATTAAATCCATTCCTACATAGCTGTTTTGGAGTCCCTATCGAACTCCACCCACAGATATCGCCCAGTGGATCGCAGCGGGGATGGTTTCTCATCTTCACAAAGTTCTTCTAATCTAGGGGAACTTGCATTTTGCCCATCTCTACTGAATTTCAACATGGTCACACGTGCACAGTGATGGAATGGCGCAATACTCTAGTCATCAAACATTAGCTCCAGCTGATAATTTTCAAGAACCTCAATTATCCATGTGTACGTGACACTGACTAGGTAGCTTAAAGGAAATCCTAGACTAGTGAAGCTGTCGTTTGTACCACGTAGTACACCGTTTGTTGGGCATTCACTGACATTTAAAAGACAAGAGACATTACAGAATAAAAGCTAGAGCGATGGGAAATTTTTTCTCAGACATTGACTCGCATCTACAAAAAGAGAATTGCATGCTAACAAACAGGAAAGAGGAGGAAAGAAAAAAACAAACCTCAAATAATGGTATAAAAATTGTAAAAGATTACGGTTATGATTTATTTTTCTGGCATTTGATATCTGTATCATCTTTATTAGCCATGATGACCAGTAATAATAAGGCGAGGACTTGTAGCCATTCAGGGGGTCGTCTTTAGCGAATTTCTCATCGGAACGTTAATTTCGTTTTGTCATCTTTGAGAAAGATGACAAAAAGTTTAGCAGTCGCCATTTTGCTGACCATTGCCTCTGATCTGAACCAGAAGAATTGACTAATAAATGTACGGGAATCATTCACATTGAAAATATGTCGCCACGTCCAAATTGCTGAATTGTTGTAAAAACGGAAGAAGGAAACACATATATGTTCGTTTGCGAAAACCCACGGCGTTATCGCACAAAGGTGAGACCTGAGCCAACTAAGATCAGAAGTAATCACAAGAAAGAGAAAACAAACAGCGGTAACAAACATAACAAATAGATAACGCATGGTATATTCAACTTGACGTTCGTATGTTACAACACACATCTTCAGAAGTGACGGTTACAAAATATGACAAAATTTTAAAAGACTAAAACTAAAGTGACGTATTCAAGTTTTACAATTAGTTTTAAATAACCAGGTATTATAGTTAGTACTGTTATGTGGCTAGAAAATCTTTACCTCAACTTAAAATAAAACGATTTTACCTTTTAAAAAACGAACAATATTCTTCTTGATTATATGTACATCTGTGATTTATATATATTCAAAAAAGGTTAGCCACAGTGAAATGTACGTTAATCAATCTTTCAAGTCCCACAGTGGGACTTAATTTCTTGGAAAAGGAGGTTTAGAACTAAAATAGGATCTTCTATACTATATTCTATTCTATTATATTCTATATTCTCTATATTCTATATTCTATTCTTCTTATATTCTATCCGTTCTCGTACCTTTCATGCAAATTACAATATTAAAGTATTAAAAAGAAAAATGTGTATATAGCTTTTAGTATGATAGAAGTATGATAGAAGCATAAATAAGATTTAATTATTAAATCGATGATATAAAAGGAGCCAAATACTATTTTCGCCAACACATTTACTTTTTATGCAAAATCTGCGCCCTCTATTTGACAATTAGACTACGAGTTCAAGTTTTCTATTTAATAATTAGATTATGAGCTCGAGATTTCTATCGCGTGATAGTTCAACGAGGGCGCAGCCCGAGTCAGCTATCACGCATAGAAATCGACAGTGAATAACCTAATTGTTTTAATATAAATCTACAAGTCGTTTAAAACTTTATCTAAATCCTCTCCACACACACCTCGAAATCGTCAAGAAGCGGCCGTCATTTGGTCGCAACCGCAAACTGCTACGCTACTATCTACAACAGAATAGATAGCGAGTAGCGTAGCCAATCAGAGGACGGCATTCGTGGTAGTCTAGTAGATTTATACTAAGAGCGAATAGTCAACGAGGCGTAGCCCAGTTCACTATCGCTCTTAAAAAACGAGAGCGAGTAGTCTTATTGTTTTAGTAGACATTCAAGACGATGGCGCTCGCTCGCTCGCTCAAAATGCATCTGCATTACAAGATTTTGTCATTAATTTGGTTTTATAACCAAAATAACACTACAAAACAAGCTAGTGGTCAGTCAGGCTTATGCCCCGTCAACGTTGTAACCATAACTGTTACCAGGTTCAGGTTCTCGGATATCACAGAGGAATAAATTGAAATGTAGACGCTACTAAAGTTATGCTCGATTATTTCAGCGCAATCTG